>Ga0208546_1000001_pt1 | contig 231629 bp, 216 predicted proteins | sample DEB19_08_DNA_4_FD_184528 | JGI IMG/M metagenome (GOLD analysis project Ga0208546, IMG submission 184528) | Aqueous microbial communities from the Delaware River and Bay under freshwater to marine salinity gradient to study organic matter... | ecosystem: Environmental > Aquatic > Marine >...
GGATTACTCCGAGAACTAGTGCGCCAACTCCACGGATAGCGTCTCGTGCGCCTTGGTAATGTGGAATTTTTGTTGTGCCGGCATGGGATACCAAAATCGCTCCATCTGTTTGAGCGGCCACAATTGCCGCATCAGTGATAGGCAAAAGAGGTGGACAATCAATAATGATGTAGTCGAATTTAGCCTTCAGAATTGTCATCAATTCTCTGAATCGACCAGACTCCAAGAGCTCGGCAGGATTGGGTGGAATGCGGCCCGACGTGAGCACCTGTAATTCAATTTCTGGATGCTTACGCATATGTTTCTTAACTATTGGCCAGGTTAGTTTTGTGGGGGAGCTCAATAATTCACTCAGACCAATCACTTTTGAGGCGAATTCAAGGTAGATCGGGATTTTTGGTCTTCTGAGGTCCGCTTCGACCAAGAGAACTCTTTCACCTGACTGAGTGAGGGAAATCGCGATGTTGATCGCAGAAGTTGATTTACCTTCGTTAGGAAGAGCAGATGTAATAACAATCGATTGGGGATTAACTCCCGGATTCGCGTGTTTCAAATTAGTACGTAAGGTTCTAAACGCTTCTGTTCGCGCCGCGTATCGTCCGATTTGCGTGATAAGTGGCTTTTCATCTGCATTGAGATCAAAACCAATCGCAGCGAGAAGTGGAATGTCACCAAGATCATCTTCATTCTTCACTGTGTTATCAAGAAGTTTACGAAGACTTGCAATACCGAATCCCAAACCAAATCCAAGCATGAGCCCAAGTGCGTAGTTGATTGATTTCTTAGGAGATGAAGGCGCTGTCGGCGGAACGGCAAATTTCGCAATCGAAACCTTGATCGGAGACTCAGTGTCTATTTCCTGAAGCTCAAGACTCTTCACTGTGATACCAAATTGCTGAGCTACTGCATTTGCGATACGCGCTGCTCTCTTCGGATTGGTGTCAGTGACAGTCAGGGAGATAAGCACGGTGTCTAGTGGTGCGGATGCGGTTATATTCTTAGAAAGATCTTCCGCGCTCATTTTCAATTTTAAATCTTTGACGACTGGCTCGAGATTAACTGGGCTATTGATAATTTGAGCGTAAGACTTGACTCGCTGTTGGGAAAAACTCGAACCAGTAAGCAGCGCAGAAATGTCTACCGCAGAGGCCGGAGTTGAGACAAAGAGTTGTGCAGACGCCTTGTAAATGGGAGTCATCGAGAGCGTCACAAAAAAGGATAGAAGCGCGCCAATGAGCGTCGTGGCGACAATTAGCCGCCGCGACTGAACAAGCAATCGCCAGTAGGCGACAAGCTCCATCGGACCTACCTTGCTAGGGGAAGGGCCCAAATCTACTCCCGCATATCGCGAGTAGTGAAAAGTCTTGCTTCCTAAAAATGGGCTTCGCTGAGGTCATAAACGGGCATTTTTCGCCTAACAGGCGCTTCAGACGCACATTAAAGTGAGCGCCGTGAGGATCGCGGTCGCCTGTCGCCAGAACAAGGCTCGCTCACCGTTCGCCGAACTCGTAATCCGTCACCATTTCCCCAAGGGGCTGGTTTCCTCTTTCGGGACCGAAGTAACAGACGGAGAAGAAACTTCCGATTTTGCGGCGTTGGTAGCTCAACGTTGGGGCCTTGCTCCTATGAAGCAACGAACAACTTCCACAGAAAAATTTATCAAGGGAAACTTTTCGCCCGAGCTCTTGATCGCTGCAGATCAGTTAGTACTTGATGCGCTCGCAAATCTATCTATTGCATCAGATCAACGATCACTTACCGATGAACTTATTCACCCAGAACTTCGCCCTAGTGATCCGGATGGAATGGAAGAGTCACACTTTGAACGCGAACTTGCAAAAGTTTCGAGTACAGTAATCCGAACAGTCTATGAATGGAGCGGAATCAAAAACAAGAACCAAGTCCTAGCATTCATTCCACGCGGCACAACTGATATTTCGCAAACAGTCGCTCATGCAATTTTCGAAGCAAAAGCGATTGGTGCCACCATCATTGACGGCGACTGTAGAGCACCACATGATTTGGACCTTCAGGAGCAAAACCTAAAGCCCATAGATTTTGATTACACCCTTGCCATGCAAGATACCCCTCCGAAACTTAAAGAGAATCACGTTCTACGTCATTGTCGTGAATTAGATAAACCTGAGAAGTATTTCTTGAGTCAAAGTTGGAAGCATCTCATTGACACCTACTCAAAATCTAGCCCGGTTGTCATCATTACGTCACCACGTCGCAGCAAATCTCGAATTCTTCCCGATTCTTTCTTATCTTCCTACTTCGCCGATTCCATTAGCGTCATATCAAGTTAATCATGAAGATAAAAACAGCAGTAATCTCACTTTCAATCCTTTTTGCCGCTCCTCTGATTGCCATCGCATGGAACTCTTTCCAACTAATAAATACCTATCGGAATATCCCAGACGAACAATTAAAACCAGATCAAGTAATTTCTATTGGGAATGCCCTTCACCGCGATACCGAAGATGTACTCCGCTATCTCTCCCTGCCTGTTTTCAAGCAAGCCTCCGAACTTCTTGGTCTAGATATTTTTGAGATAAAACCCGAAATACTTTTCGCAGCGAAGCATTACCCGGAATTAGCAGGTTTTGAAAGACCGAAGCGATACATGATCTCTTTCCAGAACTCCGCCGAAGCACGGGGTACCGGAGGGATTCTTGGAGCATATGCAATCATCGAAGTAAACCGTGGAAAACTCGAAGTGATTAAAGCTTCATCAAATGTCGGGCTTCAGCACCTTACAACCCTTCCAATCAAACACTCCGATGAGTATTTCGAACTCTATGGAAATAATCCCGGCATATGGCAAAACGCAAATCTCTCACCACATTTTCCATATGGAGCTATGAACTATTTGGAACTTTGGCGCCTTCAAACAGGAGAACGTCTCGATGGATTCATTGCGACCGATCCGATTGCCCTGAGCTATTTTCTTCAAGCAATCGGAACGGTGACTTTACCCGATGGATTCCAAATCACTTCCGAGAATGTTGTCGAGGAGACCCTAAAAACTGCTTATAAACGCTATGAAGATGACAATATGGCCCGTAAAGAATTCCTTGTCACTATCATGAAATCAACTTTTAGCCAATTACTCTCAAGAAACTTCAGTATCAGAAAAATGCCCCATGCACTCTCGGAATCCATTCAAGAGAACCGACTCTTGCTTTACACCTCTAATAAATCCACCCAAGAAGATAATGAAATAACGCGCCTGGGAGGCTCGTTAAACAAGAAGAATGACAACGAATATCGAGTCATTATCCAAAACACTGATGCAAGCAAGCTCGACTACTACCTTGATAGAGAAGTTGATATAGAAACGCTGACTTGTTCACCAAATCCGACCACTCAATTAACAATCTACGTCAAGAATCGTGTTGTAAATGCCCAAGATTTACCTGCCTACGTTCTAACAAGAGCAGATAAAGGAAAACCCAAGGAGTTGGTTACGGGGCAACACAGATTTAAAGTATTTATTTATGGCCCCTATAAATCACAACTAATTGGCGGATCCCTTGGATCAGGCAAAGACGGCAATGCCCGCATTGGTGCTGAACGTGAAAGACCCATTTTCATCGAGGACATAGATCTAGCACCCGATGGAAGTGAAGTAATCGTTGCTCAGTTCAAAGGCGGCACAGGCCAGATTACTGTTACAACTCAGCCACTTGTCCGACCTGAGATAGTCAAAATTAAGGATAACTGCTAACTCTTTGGACGCAACCAAGTTTCATAAAGCAGAAGTCCAATGGCGGCGCCAAGAATATTAGAGAGAAAGTCCACAGGATCCGAAACTCTTCCAGGAATCCAAATCTGAGATATCTCTATAAAGCCAGATATCAAGACTGAGCAAATTAATCGAGTGATAAAAGTCCACGTTGAAAAAACCCACGAGATAAGTAATGCAAAGGGGAACAGAAGCAAATAATTTCCGATATATACCAACGAAGTGTCCGCATACAGAATCTTGTAGAAAATATTTGCATGAGTCCGTAGAAACTCTTCAATTTCTCCTGGATTTCCAGACTCTAATAATGGACGAGGAAATAGAGTAAACACAAGTAAAGTCAGCAAATACACGACGAAACTAACCGCAAAAGCCTTGTTACCAAAAGTCTTAATTAGTAAGCACCGCGCCCTTTAAAGACAGCCCCAATAGTTGCAATGATGATCCATAAATCTCTAGTGAAACTCCAATTCACCATGTAATTCAAATCAAGAGCTACACTCGTTTGTAAATCAAGATCCGATCTACCACTGATTTGCCATGGACCGGTAACCCCCGGCTTCGCATTCAACCTACGCTCGTACATAGAATCATACTTCTTCACTTCGTGGACAAGAGCCGGTCTCGGCCCCACCACAGACATGTCATTTATTAACACGTTAAAAAACTGAGGTAGTTCATCAAGCGAATACTTTCGCAAAATTCGTCCGATCGGTGTAACCCGAGGATCCTTTTTGTCCTTGAAAATCACATGATCTTTAGCATGAACATTATCTGCCGACGAAATCAATTGATCAGCATTCTTCACCATCGAGCGAAACTTGTAGAAATTGAATACCTTGCCGTTAAGTCCCACCCTTTTCTGCGCGTAAAAAACGGGTCTTCCACTCGTAATCAGAATAATTAACGAGATAACTAGATACACAGGACTGAGAAGAACCAGAGCCAAAATAGAAAAGACAAGGTCGAACGACCTCTTAAGTATTCTCTCCGCAATTGAAATCTTTGATTGAGAGAAAGCGAGGAATGGAATTCCCACTTGCGGCTGAGGAATCAACCAATAGCCTAGATTTCCAGAATCTAAGGGAATCCAATTCGTCTTAATTCCCAAATCCTCGCAGTAATGCACAAATCTAGAGAAGTTTTTGTCACTTTCCATACCCGGTAGCAACAAGATTTCATCAATGGGAGTGAATTTTAGGATCCTTTCAAATTCATCTAACCAGGTACTACTAATCGACGCACATTCAACTCTAGAAACAACTGCATACCCCAACAATCGATTTTTTATAATCCAATCACTATATTGTTGCGACTCACGCATTGTGCGACCGACAATCATCAGCCGGGTGGAAAATCTTTTACGCTTAATTAAAGGCCTCATAAGAGCAAAATGCAAAATGGTTCGAGAAAGCATCAAATTAATCAGACCAGAAATCAAGAAGGTGACAAAGACTGTTCGAGAGAATGATGCGCGGGTTACAAATGAAAGGAAACCTAGTGAGAAAAAGTAAACAAGAGATCGTTTGATAACGCTTTGTAAATTTAAGATAAATAAACTATCGTGATTCAGGCGATAGATTCCACTAAAGCTAAAATACAATATCCAACCAACAACTATGAAAGCGAGAATGAATTTATAGTTGATTGTCGCAATTGATGGTTCTTTCTCTGTTTCAAAGAGACTTGATCTAAATCTAAAATTATAGGCTATTAGTGAAGCAGTAATGAGCGCAATGGAATCAACAGCAAGGAGTATCGTTCGAACCGCAATTCTGCTTGAAGAGAAACCTTGCATTGAATGATTACCCACCCAATAAGCTTATAGGAATTAATGTTTAAAGTAGAATAAATCTAGTTATCCTGGACAATGAATGAAAGATTTTGAATTCTTTGAAGGAGTCGGTCTCTTCTAAATATGGGTTTTTTCACATTTGGGAGCATCCTAGGAGTATTAATCTAATTTACAATGGTTTGAATCTAATTTAACTATTCATAATCCAATGTTTTAGAATTATCTTTCATTGAATTCTAATAGAATAGCAGCGTCTTCAATTAAGGTTAAGACAATCGCAAATTGATTATCAAAAGTACTGACGAGAAATAATAATGTATCTAATATGGATAAAATTCTCCCCTGGTGTAGATTTTGCTTTGGAAAAAGGTGTCGGAACTCTAAATTACAATTTATGCGAACGTCTCGCGATTGATAAAATTAAAGAAGAAGTTCAATTCAGTAGAAATACAAAAACAATGTAGTTCGTAAAATGTATTTATGACTTTAACTTTATCAATTACAGCGATTTAGCTCCTGTATCCTGCAAGACGGAAATTCCGCTGAATTGTGTCCCTACAATACAAGCCTAGTTTTTCTTAGGCACTAGATTTAGGACGAGAAATGTGATTAATACATTCATTCCAATACAATGAACTATTAGAGGAAAAAGACTTCCGAATATGTTCAGAAACTTCATTTTTGGATGGCGCAGAAGATAATTGTGTACATAGTTTTGCTACAAATTCTTGTTCATTCATAGCAAGCTCGGCACCAATATTTGAGATATTTTCAGAAATTCCTGTACTCTTTAAGGCAATTACATGCAAACCGCTCAAAAGAGCTTCAATAACCACGATAGGAGCGCCCTCGAATCTAGAGGTTAGAATTAGTAATCGACCATGCTCTCGCAGTAATCCAGCAACCTCTGTAGGCGACCTCGCACCATGAAACGTAGTTTCCAATTTCAAGGAATTAGAGATTTTCTCTAATTTTTCTCTGCAGGAACCGTCTCCAACTACATTTACTCTTATTGGAGAACCAAGAGTAACTTGGGCTCTGTGTATAAGTTTTAAAGCCAAATCAAACCTTTTCTCACGTTCTAAACGTCCAATAAGAAATATCTCATTTCCGATTTCTTTACCTGGAAAAAAGAGATCATGACGAACTAAAAGCGGAGCAGGTCCGAACTTAGATAATTTTCGAACAATTGGATTGATTATTGCAACATTAACAGCCTGCACGGATTCCGCTAACATACTAGCTATCAATTCAATAAACGGGTATAGAAGTCCAAAAATTTTATGTTGGCCTTTAAGGGCATTGAATGTTCCGCCATGCAGGGTGAGTATAACTTTTTTACGGTGGATTAGCCTGACAAGAAGTGCGGTTTCCGCGCGATGACATAGAACCAAATCAAAACGGGAAAGATTACGTTTGGTCAATTCAAATAGGAAACCAAGATTAAGTCTGCCTAAATACGGCTTTACCCTCATTCCATCAAAGGAGCCCTTATGGACGTTAGAAAGCTTCTTAGCCCCCTCAATTCCAAGCAATGTCAATTCGATCTCCTCGGGAACGTCTTGAGAAATAGCTTCGATGTAGGACCTGATTCCTCCCAAGGAAAGTTGATCATAATCTGTTGCATACGGGATCACTACTTTGTACTTCTGCATAAAGATATGATAGCGCTAATATGAAGAGGGTATTCTTTGACTCAAGGTCTGCTAACACTTCAAGATTGACTGGTTGGGAGAGATTTACTAAAGAAATATTTCTTCGAATAGTTGGGCTTCATGGAAATATTCAAGTGCAAGGTAATCAATCAGATACAAAAACTTTGGCAAGAAAACTGCTAACGGATTTTACTTTGCCAGCCAAATTAAATAAGAACATTTCCCTCGTTCACTTTCCTACTTTCCCACCTCTCTTTGAAATGAGGCAGATTCCAATTTCAGTATTACATATTCACGATCTTACCTGGTGGAAATATCCTGAAACTGCAAGTTTTATGGGTGAGCATTATTACAAGCGTCTAACAGAAAAGTTCATTCGATCCGGACAGCTAATTTCAACTGGTAGTTTGACTGTAAAATTAGAACTGCAAGAATTTTTCAAGATACCTGATGAAAAAATTCATGTCATCTATCCCGGAGTAAGTGAATGCGATTGTAAGAGTAATAAGGAGTTCAAAAACAAACCGTTCATTTTATCTGTAGGAACTATAGAACCAAGAAAAAATTTACCTTTTCTCATAGATGCATATCATAGATCTGGCATTCAGAGTGAAATTGATTTAAGAATTGTGGGAAGAATGGGTTGGAAAAGTGAATTGCCAACTGGTGTAGAAATTATGGAGAAAGTGGATGACAAATTATTGCATCAATTATATTCTTCATCTTTAGCAGTATTTCAACCCTCAATATATGAGGGATTTGGAATACCCCTCATCGAGGCGGCGATTCATGGTAAAACGATTATTTGTTCAGATATACCAGTTTTTCGCGAAGTTCTCAGTTCGTCCGCATATTTCCTGAATCCTACCAAGAAAGATTTATGGATTGATGCACTCAAGAATATTAGGCTACTAAAAAGAGACGAGGGTCAAGTTAGGAAAATGGGATTGCGCTATACATGGGAAGATTCGGCGGAAAAGACCCTGTTGATGTACAAAACTTTGTTATAGTTCAAGCAGTGAGCAATAAGAATATATCAGGATACGAAGCAACAGACTTTGGCGTGGTTGTAACCTGTCACAATTCGGAAAAAACAATTTCCAGGACTCTACTTAGTATTTTGAGTCAATCTCATGTAGAACCGAATCGAGTTGTAGTTGTTGATGATGCAAGTTCTGATAACTCTAGAGAAATTATAGAAAAGTTCCCCTTTAAGTGTATATTTTCAACTAAAAACTTAGGTTCTGGCGGCGCAAAACATGCAGGATTCCTGAAGATTAAGTCAAAATTCGTTGCTTTTTTGGATTCTGATGATGTTTGGGATGTGAATTTTATTGAAACACAAATAGAAGCTTGGAATAGAGCCGATCCAAATACTGCAGCCATTGGATTCGGTCTTAGGCTAGAGTCCAACAAAGCAGATTTAGGATTAGAATTTCAAAATTTATCCAAGAATAGAAATTTGGGTTATGTGAATCTTCATGATCTTTGGCTTAGTAACCCGTTTACTAATTCTTCAACTGTGTATGATGTTGAAAAATTGAAGAGTATCGGTGGCTATTCAAAAGTCCATGGTGTTGATGATTTTGATACAATAATACGCTTATATCAAAAAGGGTACAAACTCTTCGTAGGCCCAGAAAAACTTGGCGTTTATGGAATATCGGATGACTCTATTTCTAAAAATGTTGAACGGCAGTTTCAGGCACAAATTCGTTCATATAAACTATTAGCTTCTTTTTTTCCCGAGCAGATAGATAAAAGTAAATTGAGAAAAAAAATACAGACTCTGTGGCTAAGGTCAATTGCCAAGTGTGCCAATTACAACCTGAGCAACAAGAGCATTCCAACTCTCAAGTCAATAGGCTTACATTGGTCTTATTTGAAAATAATGGAGTTTGCGTTTCAAGTTGCAATTCTTTGGTACCTTACCAAGAGAATATGGACTTATTGGAACAAAATTCGTTTAATTATTTATAGTCGTGGTTTCTTCACGAGGGAAACTAACAACAGTTTAATCAAATGAGACAAATCATACAAAAAATAACGCAAGAAAAGTCTCCTAGGTTCAAGCATTAAGCGCCAAAACCATTCCAAGTTCATTTTAGAAACCAATTTTGGAGCTCTTTTCAGCGACCCGACATGAAAAGATATGGCGGCCCCACAACCCAAAAAAATTGAAGTCGGGAATTTTTTGCGGAGATTAAGAATAATCTCCTCTGACTTTAACGCACCAACTCCTAATAGTAATGTAAATCTCGAGTAAGCGATCTTCGTATTTAAAATCGCAGCGAGTTTTGCGCTTTCTTCGTGCGGTAGCGCTATTGGTTGAAATTCTCCATTAGGAAATTTCTTTTTCATTTTCTCCGTAAGAAGAGTTTCATCGCCGTCCTTGCCGCCGGCAATGATAATTGGAATAGATCTTGCTACCGAGAAGCTAACTAAATCCTCTAGAATTTCAACTCCAGTGATTCTTTCAACTTTTTGCTTCAATACCTTTTGAGCTAAATACTTTATGGGAAACCCGTCGGCAGTACGCAAGGATCCGAAATAAATTTCCTCGCAAAGCTCTATGCTTTGATGTGAGCAAAGTTGACGGTGTATGTCGGTATTTATAGTGACAATCCAGCAACCAATTGATGATGAAGCTTGACTCTTTAAGGTATTCATCAACTGTATTTTGTTCAATATGTTTGGAAGAGGTTCGATTTCGAAACGTTTAGAAACACCCATAAACGAATGCTATAACAACATTTTAAATTAAGTTGATATCTAGCCCTCTACATCTACGATATTGTAAGGAAGTGAAATCCTATTGGTTACTCATATTGATTTTATTAGCAATAGTTTATTTGATTGGCATATTTCGCGCTCACTTTGATGCGACTGTTATTGCTATATTTATTGCATTATGGACTTTGAATATTCCCAATTATGATCGTTTAGTCATGCTTGTAGCACAGGTGATATTTGGAGTTTTAATTGCTTTTCGAATTTTAAGATTATTCCAGTGGAAGAACTGCATTCTAGGTAAAGGAACTTCTATTTTTGTATTGATCTTAGCGATGAATGCTTGGTATACAGACTCTACCTTTAAAGGCGTTATTCGATTTGGATTACTTGTCATTTTTGCATGGTTCTTAAAATCTATTGAAATCGAAAAGTTATTTCAAGCCGGCAAGTACGTGGCAATATCACAAACACTAATCTGTTCTAGCATCTTCTCTTCAACCAACCCTCGAGAACCAATGAGTTACAATTTTGAAGATGGCAGTCAAAATTTCAGCAATTTAGTTGGGCATCCCAATTATCTTGCTTATGTTGCTGCCTTCAATCTTTTTTTGAGTTCGATTGTCTACTCGAATTCAAAGATTTTGAGGAATAGCTTCTTCCTGATAAATTTCTCAGCCATCGTATACAGTGGATGCAAGACCGCTATGATTGCAGTTTTGGTTTCTCTATTGCCAAATCTACTAAGTGGGAAAAATCGTGTTACTACATTTGTAAGTCGTAAGGACGCCTTCTTGTATCTTTTCTTCGGAGCTGTTTTAGTTGTTTGGTTAGGAGAATCGATAGTTCAAAGATTTACGCAATTTTTTGAAAGTGGTGGCATAAGAGGTGAGAATTCGTTAGGCTGGAGGATTCTGCAATGGAATGAGGCATTGCAAGTTGCAAACGAAAAAGCTTTAACAGGAGTTGGTTGGCAAAATGCTGGTAGCTTTCTATTGGGGGGCTTGAAAACACATAATTCCTTTCTTCAAGCGTATCTGGAACTCGGAATTGTCGGGTTTTTTGTGTATCTCGCCATTTTCATTGTTTTGGTCAGTGCAAACACGATAGAGCCAAATTTTCGACCATTTGCGACAATTCTTTTGTTTTCATCGCTCGTTGACGCGGGTATATTTTTTCCAGCAATTGCTGCAAACATCTATTTTGCAACTTCTTGGGCGATTAAAATAGAAGAGAAGAGAAAATGAGAAAAATAGTCAAATTCTTGAAATTTCACTTCGTTAATCAAAGACTTATGGTACAAGAATCTTTAAATGAAATTTCTTTACGAGGCGGTCTGGGAATATTGCTGTTGCTTTCTGCATATTACTTGGATAGGGATGAAATTGGAACCTATAATTTAGCCTCTAGTATCGCTGTCATTGCAAGTGGCTTATTGAGTGGCGGTTGGATATATCGAATTACAGGCGATGGATCAAGAAAGTTGTCAATTAATGTCGCAATATTCCAGATTCTCATTATTTCGTCTACCGTAACAATTCTTTCAAACGCTTTTGTACTGACCATGAGTTTTAGTAACTTTCCCCTATTCTTATTTGCCTTAAATATTTTATACCTAAATTCCTTGTGCACGGCTTTACTGGAAGTTATTTGGGCACACAAGAAACAAAGAGATGAATTGTTAATATACTCAAGAAATAAATTACTTATAACTGTCACAGTATCTATCCTGTTCATATTATGGTTCTTATTAAAACCAAATATTGTCACTATAATTGTTTTGCAACTTTCAGTTAACATTATCGTTCTTATACATAACAGCAAACTTCACTTAAATTATCTAATGGGATTTGTGAATTTACATTTGCTCTCCAAGTTCTTCATTTTAACCAAACAATGGGCTGACTCTTTTAAATTGATTTTGCTTTCAGTAGTTTCTATGGCTACATTTGTGATGGATAATCTATTTGTTGCTTCAAAATTTGGGATTGCAAGACTTCCAGAGTACACAATAGGATTTGCCACAATCTCGTTAGCAATTGGAATGTTAGGTACGCCATTGCAGAGAATTCTCTCAATTAGTACGTCGGATGTGACGAATAAAAGTTTTGTTCAAAGGGTTATTGCTATAACGGTTCTAATTTGCGGGTTTATGACATGTCTACTTATTTGCCTCAATCAAATCAGAAACAATGAGATTATTTCAGAGGCGATTAAGACTGCATTTCTTCTATTTCCTTTCGCTATTTCAAAAATTTACTCCATGATTTTGTCAATTAGACTAGGACAGAATGGAAAATTGTTAAATGTTTTCAAATCTCACCTTATTTATCTCGGACTCTTTGCATTTACTTTCCTAATTTTCCCAAATTGGGCTGATTTAGAACTAGTTGCATGTTTAACGTCATCATACAGTGTAACGTCAACATTGTATCTGTTTAAGAGGTATAAATTAGAACTTGCCTAAATTCTGTATTTGAGATTTCTACAAGTCTGCTAAACAAGCTAGTGGAAATTTTGGTTACCAAGCTGTTTTCATTAAATGAAATTGTGGTGATTCTATTGCGAGTCCCATGAGTTGACTTAAATATTTTGCTAATAAGTTAGATTGGCGAATATATTTCAATAATTAGATCCGAACGATAATCCCATTTCAATCACCATAAATTATACATCTTAATTTTGCATGTTGAGGTTAAAAATGTAATGATCTGTAATAGAGTCAAATTTCACAAGAAGGAAACTTATATGTAGACTCAAGAATTCTCTGCCAATAAGCTATTTCTTCGTTGCCCAGAAAATTTCCGCAATTTCGTCAATTTTGGCAATCAACTTATCTGCGACGGCAACATCGACAGTTCCCTTGGTCCCTGCAGCACCGGCGAGCTTGGTTGCTTCATTGAAAAGAGCATGAAGTTGCGGATGTGCTTCAAAATGATTTGGCTTGAAGTAATCGGTCCACAAAACCCATAAATGTTCCTTCACCATATTGGATCGCGCTTCTTTGATTGAAACAGCGCGCGCTTTGAAATCGGAATCTGATGAAGCTGCATATTTCTCCATGCAAGCTTTAACCGATTGAGCTTCGATCTTCGCTTGAGCAGGGTCGTAGACGCCGCAAGGTAGATCGCAATGTGCATAAACTGTCAGCATAAGAATCCTCACTTCATAACAGGTTCGTGTTAGTGGAAGACTACCCTTCATGGCGAATATTGGCTTTCTGGGGCTTCGTCACGTAAGAGTCTCGGGAAATTCCATGGAACCGACCTTTCGAGAAGGCGATGTTTTGCTCGTTAGATGGTTCTCAGAAACTGCACTCGAACTTGCTCTCTCTTCCGTGGTCGTTATCGAACGTGAGGAGATGCCAGGAATCTTCTTTATAAAGCGAATTCAAAAATCTCACGGTGGGTCATATTGGGTAGAAGGCGACAATCGAAATCCAGAATTTGAGCAGTACGTCCGTGACTCACGAAAGTGGGGCTATATTCCCGCACACGAAGTTCGAGGGAAAGTTCTTTTTAGATTAAAGAAAACAAAACAAAACTAAGAGCGTGCAAAAGCTTCGGCAATGAGTGCTTTCTGCTCTTCTTCATGAACATAAATGCTTCCAGTTGCGGGACTTGCAGAAGCGCGACGTGAAACGCGACGAAGTGTTCGCCCACCAAGATGCTCAGCGAGGTTCGCAGAAAGGAATGGCCATGGACCTTGATTGGCTGGTTCATCTTGTACCCAGAGAAGTTCTGCCTTCGAATGCTTACTAATTTCAGCAACTAATTCAGTAACAGGAAGTGGATACAACTGTTCGATGCGAATAATTGCGGTTGAGGTATCTGAGAGCTTCGCTTTTTCAGCGAGCAGTTCCCAATATATTTTTCCGCTGCACATGATTACGCGCTGCGCGTTTGAGATAGTCGAATCTCCAATAACTGGCTGGAAAGTGCCAGAAGTAAAATCGCTCAGCTTCGAGGCGGCAGCTTTGAGTCGAAGCATCGATTTAGGTTCAAAAACAATGAGCGGACGTCGAGCAGGATTCTTCGCGTGCCAACGCAACAAATGGAAATATGATGCTGCCGAAGTCGGCTGAGCCACCGTCATATTGTTTTCCGCGCAGAGAGTAAGGAATCGTTCAATTCGACCAGAAGAATGGTCCGGTCCTTGACCTTCATAACCATGAGGCAGAAGAAGAACTACAGAACATCGTTCGCCCCACTTTTGTAGAGATGACGAGATGAATTCATCGATAATGGTTTGGGCGCCATTGGCGAAGTCGCCGAATTGGCCCTCCCACAGTACAAGCGCGTTATCGCGCTCGACGGAATAGCCATATTCAAATCCCATGGCAGCGTACTCTGAAAGAAGGGAATCAACGACGAAGAATTGGTTCTCATTCGTGATGAGTCCACGAAGTGGAATCCACTCACTTCCATCTTCATGATCTCTGATGACCGCATGGCGATTAGAGAAAGTTCCGCGTCCCACATCTTGCCCTGCAATTCGGACGGGATGACCATCCAGAAGTAATGATCCAAATGCCAGCATTTCACCGCCGGACCAATCAATGGTTCCGTCATCGAGCATGGTGACGCGCCGTTGTAATTGCGGAGCAAGTTTTGGATGAACTTTGAAATTCTCTGGAACCGAGACCTGTGTTGCAGCGATCTGACGCGCAACAGATTCAGAAATAGCTGTATTGGCTTTGCGAGGATCTAAAGTTTCAAGTTTCGTGAACGCAGGTTTTTCAGGAAGTTTGTCATGAACCATATTGAAGATGCCTTCAAGTTGCGCCTGGAACTCGCGGGCAATCTCATCTGACTCTTCTTGGGTGATGTCACCACGGCCAACAAGCGCTTCCGAGTAAAGAACGCGCGTCGTGCGCTTGGAGTCAATCAGCTTATACATCCGAGGTTGGGTGAAACTTGGCTCGTCGCCTTCGTTGTGACCACGCCGACGGTAACAAACCATGTCAATGACGACATCTTTGTTAAATGTCTGTCGATACTCAAACGCAACTCGTGCAACTCGAACGCAGGCTTCCGGATCATCTCCATTTACGTGGAAAACCGGCGCTTGAATTAGCTTGGCGATATCCGTGGAATATCGTGAAGAACGAGCAGATTCCGGTGAAGTTGTGAAGCCAACTTGATTGTTGATGACAACATGAATAGTGCCACCTGTGCGATATCCACGAAGTTGAGACATATTTAAGGTTTCTGCAACGACGCCCTGTCCAGCAAAAGCCGCGTCGCCGTGAATCAGAATCGGAAGTACAGTAAAGACATTCTTCACATTCTTCTTATCTTGCTTTGCTCGGACAATTCCTTCTAAAACTGGATTTACTGCTTCTAGATGCGATGGATTGGCAGCAAGATAAATCTTCGTTTTCTCGCCAGATTCAGTAACGAAGTCACCATACGTTCCGAGGTGATACTTCACATCGCCGGAGCCCTGTACTTCATTTTCTTGATAATGTCCCTCGAACTCTTGGAATATTTGTCCGTAATTCTTGCCTGCGACATTAGCCAGTACATTCAATCGACCTCTGTGTGGCATTCCGATGCACAGCTCATCGAGTTGTGCTTTGGCCGCGTAACGCGCAATTGCATCTAATAGAGGAATAACAGATTCGCCACCTTCAAGTGAGAACCGCTTCTGTCCGACGAATTTAGTGTGAAGGAAAGTCTCAAAAGCTTCTGCAGAATTGAGCTTGCGCAGAATTCGAAGCTGTTCTTCGCGTGGGAAGAATGGAGATCCAACTTCAACTTGGCTTTGGATCCACTTTCGTTCCTCCGGAGATTCAATGTACATATATTCAATCCCGATGGAGCGGCAATAAGAGTCACGTAAAATTCCAAGAATGTTTCGAAGCTTTGCATAAGGTCGGCCACCAAAACCACCTGTTGCGATCTCTCTATCGAGATCCCACAAGGTCAGTCCATGCGTTACGACATCGAGGTCAGGATGGCTCCGTTGCTTGTATTCCAATGGATCGGTATCTGCCATGAGATGTCCATTGGTGCGGTAAGCCTGAATTAGCGCTTGTACACGTGCCGCTTTATTTAATTGATCTTTACCTTCGGGAATATCGGCATGCCAGTGAATAGGTACATAAGGAATTCGAAGTGCTGCAAAAATCTCGCCGTAAAAATCACCATCACCAAGCAATATTTCATGGATACGACGGAGGAAATCTCCGGATTGTGCACCTTGAATAATTCGGTGGTCGTACGTTGATGTCAATGTGATTACTTTAGATATCGCAAGTTCTGCGATAGTTTCTTCGCTAGCGCCTTGGAATTCAGCGGGATAATCCATCGCTCCAACTCCAAGGATGAGACCTTGTCCTTGGACTAAGCGAGGAACAGAGTGAACGGTTCCAAGCGTTCCAGGGTTTGTAAGCGAAACAGTAGTTCCCGCAAAATCTTCTACAGTCAATGAGCCTTTACGTGCTTTCTTCACTAGCGCTTCGTACTCACTCCAAAACTGCCCGAAGTCGAGGCTCTCACAACCCTTAATGGATGGAACGAGTAATTGACGTGAGCCATCTTCTTTAGCTAAGTCGATTGCAATTCCAAGATTGATGTGTTCGGGATGACCAATCGCAGGTTTTCCATCTTGCTCAGTGAAGAATGCGTTCATCTCGGGAAATTCACGGAGCGCTTTGATCATCGCATAGCCGATGAGATGAGTGAAGGAAACTTTCCCGCCTCGTGCGCGCTTTAAGTGGTTATTGATGACAGTTCGATTATCGATCATCAATTTCGCGGGAATTGCCCGCACACTTGTTGCGGTTGGAACTGTGAGAGATGCCTCCATACTTTGGACAACGCGGTTAGCGACGCCGCGAAGTGGTTCAACTCGAGCCGCTCCGGGCGTTGCAACTTGTGGCGTTGGTTTCGCGACTACTTGTGCCGGCGTTGGAATTGGTTGTGTTGCCGGACGTACGGAAGGTTGTGGCACAAAAGTTTCGGCAATTGGCGGAGCTGGCGTCACAACGGGTGGCTGTTGACGCTTAGGAATCGGCGGGACTCCAGGTGTGCTTGTGACTGCGCCGTTTGAAGGCGTAGTTAATTGTGTTGGCGCTGCGGCGCCAGGTGTATATCCAGAGAAAAATTCTCGCCAATTTTCTTCGACAGAATTTGGATCTGCGAGGTATCGCTCATACATCTCATCGACAAGCCATTCATTGGAGCCAAAAGAGCCGCCAAACTTGTTATCGGGAGTCATACCTGCCACAGAAAGTAAGCCTATCTGCGTGCAGACAGGTCGCTCCACTTCACATAAGCGTTATCGGACACAGTTACCGTCATTTTCATGATGCGTGAAGTTGCGGGCTAGGGCAGGCTCTCGTTATGGGTATTGCCTTTGTCAGCGGAGCAAGTCGCGGCCTCGGTCGAGAGGTTGCCCGCGGACTCATCGCCGCTGGGCATCAAGTAATAGGTATTAGCAAAGATGAGCAACGTGCCGCCCACGCTAGCGCAGAGTTGGGAATCCCATTTCTCACCGTAGATTTTCAGGATATCGAAGCAACTCGTCACGCTGCGCATTCGCTGATCGAGACATATGGAACTCCACAGATTTTGGTCCTTGCTCATGGAGTTATGAGCGACAAGATGGCCAAGACTCTGCGCACGAACGACCACGAGTGGTCGCGTGTCATGAATATAAATCTCAATTCTGTTTTCACACTGGTAAATGTCATTGGCGCACCAATGGCGGAAGCGCGCAATGGCCGAATCATTATTTTCTCTGCCTGCTTGGGTCGAATGTCAGGTCCTGGCAATGCAGGTGGTCTTGCACCATATCGAATTTCAAAAGCTGGAGTGAATGCGATGGTACGAAATCTGGCCCACGAAACTGGTCATGGTTCACGAGGATTACTTGTTGACGCGACGTGTCCTAACCACAGTCGCACTGATATGGGTGGCCCGGATGCGCCGCGAAGTGCCGAGGAGGGCGCAGCGACTGCGATTTGGTTGGCAACGCGAGAATTTAATCCGGGCGATAAAACCGGATTACTGTGGGAGGATTACGGCGAAGTTCCGTGGTGAGAATTTCCACCAGCCGATTTTGGAATTGCCGCTAGCGCTGTACACAATGTAACGAGAGCAAATCCACCAATCGTTACTCCAAGCAAAACTCTTTCGCCATCGATCATGTAGTAAGCAACGCCCATCGCAATTAAATTCGCAAGCACGGTGGGTCCTCGTCCATAGTTTCGATGCTGGAGGAAACCGCGTCCGGCAAAGAAAAGTCCGACGCCTCCGAGGAGCAGAAAGACAATTTCTGCAATTACCGCGTCTAATTCTTCAACTGAAGAAGTCATGGTCCTTACCAACAAATAAGTTCCTAAGACAAAGAGAAAGAGCGCTTCGGTTCGGACCAGCCATGCTGCAATGAGATGGACCCGCTCTGGAAGAGTTTTCATGCGATTAGGGTATGAGAAAACTCTATTAATCTCTTGCTTATCGGAGCAGCATCAGAGTATGGCTTTCTACGATGAAGGAAATTACGACCCACTTACGGGGCTAATGGCTCCCGTCTATTTTTATGAGAGTTCGGAGAGATTGCTCTCGTGGGCGGAGCGAAGCCATCATCCAGTATCGATTATTGCCATGCGACTTACACACATCAATGATGATGACTTGGTCCGATGTGCTCGACAAATAAGTTCAGAGTTACGTGGAGGTGACTTGCTCGCTCGTATCGGCACATACAACTTCGCTTTATTGTTATTAGGAGATTCACTTGGAGCAGAGCAACTCATTTTTCGATTACGCAATACGATAAAGGGATCGATAGATTATGAGCACACTCAAATTGAAGTGGGTGAAGCTGTCGCAGATGGACTTGAGAGATTAAATATTTAATTTAGAGGAATAAAAATAGAATTTCGATAGTACCGGAGTTCTTCGATTGAATCTTTGATATCTCCTAGGGCTCGATGATTTCCAGTCTTCTTCGGAGCATTGAAATAAACTTTGGGATACCACCGCCGAGCTAATTCTTTTATCGAAGAAACATCAACGGTTCGATAGTGGAGATAATGATTAAGGGAATGCATGTCTCGAGCAATGAAATTACGGTCCATCCCAACGGAGTTACCGGCTAATGGTGATTTACCTGGGGATGTGAATTCCTTGAGGTATTCGATAACAAGATTTTCTGCTTCGGATACGGAGACTCCTTTCGGAATTGCTTCGAGTAATCCAGATTCTTGGTGCATCGTGCGTACTTCCTCGCGCATCTGATCTAACGTCTCTTGTGACGTAGCAATAACGACATCGACGCCATCCCCGAGAACATTGAGTTCGGCATCTGTGACAAGAACTGCGATTTCGACCAGAGCGTCTTTTTCGAGGGAGAGCCCCGTCATTTCGCAATCAATCCAGATGAGCGGGGGATTCTCGTTAGCCATATGGGAGAGCCTAATGTGAGCGGGATATTTCACCGCTCGTTCACCTTCTGTTTACTCGAACTCAACCCCGTTCGGCGGCGCTCCTAGCAGTATCCACCCCGTGACCATCTCCGAAAAGCAGGCTTTGAGCCCAACTCCATCGCCACGAGAGATCACAACCCAACCACGACGCTCAGATAAAGTTTTTCGAGCCATTGTTTTTCTCGGCGGACTTTCTTCGCTCTTCATTCTCTCGGCGATTGCACTATTCCTCAGTATTCGCGGATTTGAAATCATCACACGTGAGGGCCTGAAGTTCATTACTGGATACGAGTGGTACTCCTCGATAAATGCGGATGGTTTATCGGGAGACCAGCCATCGGTTTATGGAATCGGTGCAATGCTCATCGGAACAATCATCACTGCATTGATCGCAGTTGTTATCGGAGTACCCATTGCTGTCGCAACTGCTCTCTTCTTGAATTTCTATGCTCCGAATTTTCTCAAAGGTTTCTTGGTTTCAGTCATCGATCTGATGGCAGCATTTCCATCCATTCTCTTTGGCTTGTGGGGCTTGAATGTCTTGATGCCCAGCGCTGAGTACTGGGCGAAGTTGCTTCATAAGTATTTTAGTTTCGTACCGCTCTTCGAGGTATCAGCGCCAGTCTTCACTCGCTCTCCATTTGTCGCAGGTGTCGTATTAGCGATAATGATTATTCCAATCGTCACATCAGTTGCGCGCGAAGTCTTTTCACAGACTCCGTTAGATCGAATTCAAGCCGCATATGCATTAGGCGCAACAAAGTGGTCCATGATTAGAGCAGTCGTTCTTCCATTTGGTTCAAGTGGAGTTGTGGGCGGTGCGATGTTGGGTCTAGGTCGCGCGATGGGTGAAACTGTGGCCGTTTTTACCGTTCTAAATATCGTATTCCAAGCCAATTTCCAGATTCTTCTCGGCGCGGGCGGAAACGTTGCCTCTCTTATCATTCTTAAGTTTGGCGAAGCGTCAGCGGAAGAAATTAAGGCGCTCATGGCGGCTGGACTAATACTTTTCATACTAACGCTTGCCGTGAATATGGTTGCTGATCTCATCGTTAACCGCTCGGGTCGTCAGGGACGATAATGACAATCACGACTCCAAAGCCGAACAAACCCTGGCGTGCAACGCCCAAAGCTATGATCCCTAATTTTGTTGCGGGGCTGACGGTTGTTTTGGGAACTTGGGTGTTGATTGAATTTACTGGCGCTGCCGGAAAACTTGGAGCATTCCTATCTGCATCTGTCCTGGCAATTGTGACTCTCTCGTTAGTAGCTGGAATTCAACGTGGAGGGCAGGCGGCAAAAAATGCAGCCGTCGGAACTTTTGTTGCGATTGGTGCAATCACAGCAATGTTCCCAGTCGTAAGTATTTTAGGAACTGTCTTTGTCCGAGGAATTCGGGGTATATATGTTGGTTTCTTTACCAACGATATGTCATTGGCTTCGGTAAATGATCCTCTCGATAAAGGTGGAATTCTCCACGCCATCATTGGAACACTTCTGTTGATTCTTTTCGCAATGTTGATATCCGTTCCACTTGGAATCCTCACTGCTCTCTACCTCACCGAAATTAAGGGACCAGGATCAAGGCTTATTCGATTCTTGGTACAGGCAATGAGTGGCGTTCCATCCATTGTTGCGGGTTTGTTTATTTACTCTGCATTTATTTCGGGCACCGGTCGTGGATTTAGCGGATTCATGGGATCACTCGCTTTATCAATCTTGATGCTACCTACGGTGGCACGAACCGCAGAAGAAGTTCTACTTCTTATCCCTGCAGACCTTCGTGAAGCGGGACTTGCTCTTGGAGCAACCCAATGGCGCACAGTTGCCATGGTCGTTGTGCCGGCCGCAAAAAGCGGACTTATCACAGCGGTAATTCTGGGAGTGGCTCGCATTGCTGGAGAGACTGCGCCCTTGCTATTTACTACCGGTGGTGGTGATGCGGTCAATGCAAATCCATTTGATGGCGTCATGGGCTCCATTCCTTTTGCAATTTGGAAAGCCTTAATTGCAGGTTCTGAAGAATCTAATGCTCGAGCTTGGGCTTCTATCTTTATTTTGTTGGTAATAGTTTTGGCGCTCTTCTTTTCAGCGCGCCGCTTAGGGAAGAGGAGAGCATGACAATGGCCGAAAAAGTAACGCCAAGTTCACTTGCAGGAATCGCAGGTGCACAACCGCGGAAAACTCCAGGCACGATGCCACTCGGAACCGGACTCGAGGCTCGAAATGTACATGCCTGGTTTGGAAAGAATCATGTCCTCTCAGATATCTCACTTGATTTTGCTTCCGGAACTGTAACTGCACTCATAGGTCCTTCAGGTTGCGGTAAATCAACTTTCATCAGAACTCTCAATCGCATGCATGAATTTATTCCCACGGCTGCAATGGCTGGTGAAGTTCTTCTGGATGGAAAGGATGTTTACGCCCCAGGTACTGACGTCACAAAAATCCGGCTCAAGATCGGCATGGTTTTCCAGAAGCCCAATCCTTTCCCATCAATGTCCATCGGCGAAAATGTTCTTGCAGGATTGAAACTCGCTCAACTTAAACAGAGCAACAAAGAGGATTTGCTCGAAGAGTGCTTGATTCGCGCTGGTTTATGGAACGAAGTAAAAGATCGACTCGATGCACATGGTGGTTCTCTTTCGGGAGGCCAACAGCAACGACTCTGCATCGCTCGCTCCCTTGCCGTTCGACCCCAAGTTCTCCTCATGGATGAACCATGTTCCGCTCTTGATCCCGGTTCGACGCTTCGTATTGAGGAGACAATTCGAGAACTCTCTGAGTCAATGACGATTGTCATTGTTACTCACAACATGCAACAAGCGGCTCGGATCTCTGATTACACCGCGTTCTTCTTGGCAGATGGGGGACCTGGCGTAATGGTCGAAGTCGGCCCTACAAGTGAAATCTTCTCGAGACCAAAAGATCAACGTACAGAAAACTACGTCACGGGACGCTTCGGCTAGGCCGTAACCAAGAGTTCACTTAACGTTGTGCCTGCGTTTATCAAGATTAGAGTTGTAGTTCTCATCTGATCAATAAGTTCTCCCCGAATGAAACCTCTATTCACAAAGGAGACCACCTTGGTCCGCAAGTTTTTAACAAAAATCTCTCTCGTTGCAGCAATCATTTCACTCGTAGCTACCCCTGCCTATGCAGTCAATCTCGTTGGTGGCGGAGCAACATTTGCCAATCCAATTCTTGATGCATGCAAAGCAGAATATGCTCGTGAAACTGGCGACAACTATGTCTACAACTCGCTCGGCTCTGGCGCAGGTCGCGCAGGAATCGACAAGGGCGATTTTGATTTCGGATGGTCTGATACACCGCATTTAGGTGCAACCGCTCCAAAATCTATGATCCATTTGCCAGTTGTTGCAGCTCCGGTCGCGATCATTTACAACGTTCCTGGAATTAAAGGCAATGCAGCACAAATCACACTTTCACCAACAACTATTGCGAAGATTTTTTCTCGTCAAATCACCAAGTGGAATGATCCAGCAATCAAGGCAGATAACAATCGAGTAATCAGTACGCCGGTATTTGCCACAGAACGTGTAAAAGTAATGGTCGATGGAAAGTCAACAATGCAGACTGTCACCAAGAAAGATAAAGACGGAAATCCCATCGTCTCTCGCTACACAAAGAAGCGCGAATCACTTCAGTTCCCGAACACCGAAATCGTTGTGGTTTACCGCAACGACTCATCAGGAACCAGCGGAATCTTCACAAATATGCTTAAGGCAGTTGCAGGTTCAGTTTGGACGAAGTCAGGAAACAACGATTTCACCGCCTCATTCCCAGGAAACATCAATGACGTCAAGAACCTCGGAAAGATTCAAGGTGCAAAGGGATCTGAGTTGACCACAGCGCTGGTTGCGAAGACTCCAGGTGCAATTACTTATGCGGAAAAAGATTACGCTAACAAAGTCAAGCTACCAGTTGCCAAGGTTCTCAACAATGCCGATAATGCTGTCCAACCGGGAGCAGCCGGAGTTTCAGCATTCCTTGGTTCTGCAAAGTTCAATGACAATGGAACATTGACTCTGGACTACGCAACTAAGAACCCTGGCGCATATCTCTTGGGCTCGACTTCATACGCACTCGTCCTTACAAGCTATCCAGATAAAGCTAAGGGTGAAGCGGTGAAGAAATTGATGACTTACATTCTTGATAACTGTGCAAAGAAGTTCCCTGAAACTGAATTCGCAGTCATCGATGGTGGACTCTACGATTTCAACAAAAAGTTGATCGCTCGTATTGGCTAGTTTCTCACTACAGTAAAAGGATTTTCCCGGGCGCTCGAGGGAGCCCGGGAAATTTCTTTTTTGTTATCTTTTTCAAAAAAGCGCGCCCGGCAGGAATCGAACCTGCGACAACCCGCTTAGAAGGCGAGTGCTCTATCCAACTGAGCTACGAGCGCTGATGTGGCACAAGTCTACCGAGTGCCGTGGTTTGGCGGCTTAGACGATAAGGTTTCGCCTCGTGGCAGAGTTCATTTACACAATGAAGAAGGCGCGAAAAGCGCATGGTGACAAAGTAATTCTCGACGATGTCACGCTTATGTTTCTGCCGGGCGCAAAGATCGGTGTTGTAGGACCAAATGGCGCTGGAAAATCAACAGTTCTTCAGATCATGGCTGGATTACAACAACCTTCGAATGGTGAAGCGTATTTAACTCCAGGATATTCAGTAGGTATCTTGCTTCAAGAGCCGCCACTTAATGAAGAGAAAAACGTCCTAGAAAATGTTCAAGAAGGCGTTGCTGAAACTATGGCGCTCCTGGCACGTTTTAATCAAGTCTCTGAAGAGATGGCCAATCCTGATGCTGATTACGACAAGTTGTTGGCAGAAATGGGAACTCTTCAGGAAAAATTAGATCACCTCAATGCTTGGGATTTAGATTCTCAATTAGAACAAGCCATGGATGCACTTCGTTGTCCTCCCGCAGACGCTGATGTCAAAGTTCTTTCTGGTGGTGAGCGTCGCCGCGTTGCTCTATGCAAGTTGCTACTGCAAAAACCAGACTTGTTACTTCTAGATGAGCCCACGAACCATCTTGATGCTGAGTCTGTTTTGTGGCTCGAACAGTTCTTGTCGAAGTATGAAGGTACCGTCGTCGCAATCACTCACGATCGTTATTTCTTGGACAACGTTGCAGAATGGATTTTGGAACTCGACCGAGGCCGCGCCTATCCGTATGAAGGTAACTACTCGACTTATCTTGAGACTAAGGCTGCTCGTCTAAAAGTTGAAGGACAAAAAGATGCCAAGCGAGCAAAACGTCTAGCTGAGGAATTAGATTGGGTTCGCCAGAATGCAAAAGGGCGCCAAGCGAAATCAAAAGCCCGTCTCGCTCGATATGAAGAAATGGCTGCTGAAGCAGAGAAAGCACGAAAGCTTGATTTTGAAGAGATCCAAATTCCCATGGGTCCTCGTCTTGGAAATATCGTCGTAGAAGTTGAAAATCTCACCAAAGGTTTTGGCGAACGTTTATTGATAGACAATCTCTCTTTCTCATTACCCAGAAACGGAATCGTTGGAGTAATCGGACCAAATGGTGCAGGCAAGACGACGCTCTTCAAGATGATTTTGGGCTTAGAAACTCCAGATTCAGGATCAATCAAAGTTGGCGAGACAGTAAAGATTTCATATGTAGATCAGTCACGTGGCGGCATAGATCCCAAGAAATCTTTATGGGAAGTTGTCTCTGATGGTTTAGATTTTATGAAAGTAGGCGCAGTAGAAATGCCAAGTCGCGCTTATGTTTCTGCATTCGGATTCAAGGGACCCGACCAACAGAAAGCGGCCGGCGTTCTCTCTGGTGGAGAACGAAATCGTTTGAATTTGGCATTGACGCTAAAAATGGGTGGAAACTTACTTTTGCTTGATGAACCAACAAATGATCTTGATGTTGAAACTTTGGGATCGCTAGAAAATGCACTTTTAGATTTTCCTGGCTGTGCAGTTGTCATTTCACACGATCGCTGGTTCTTAGACCGCGTCGCGACGCACATTTTGGCGTATGAAGGCGACTCCCAATGGTTCTGGTTTGAAGGAAACTTCGAATCGTATGAAAAGAACAAGATTGATCGTTTAGGTCCGGAAGCTGCTCGGCCTCATCGCGTCACCTATAGGAAGCTCACTCGATGAGATATCACCACAAAGCATTTGTTCGTTGGGATGACTTAGATGCCATGGGGCATGTCAATAATGCAAAATATTTAACATTCGCTCAAGAAGCAAGATTTGAGTGGTCTTTTGTCCAGGGAGCTGAAGGTAATGATCGACCTGGATTCTTACAGATGGTAGTTGCCAAAGCAGAGGTAGATTTCTTGGCTCCCATTTTTGATGGTGGCAGATTCGTCGATGTGGATTTATGGGTGGAGTCGATTGGAAATTCATCCTTTTCCATGATTTATGAGATTAAAGATGAGAAGAAATCTTATGCACGAGTAAAGACAGTTCAAGTTGCGGTGGATGAATCTGTCGCAAAATCTCGCCCCCTCAACGATGAAGAAAGGGCGTTTTTGCAGAAGTATCTGGAGGAGAAGAAGTGAGCTCGAAATTAGCCCCTCGTGGCGTACGTCCTTGGTGGCGCGACGCAGTTACCTATCAGATCTATATTCGATCTTTCGCAGATTCCAACGGTGATGGAATTGGTGATGTCGAGGGGATCCGCTCAAAACTTCCTTATCTACAAAAACTCGGTATTGATGCAATTTGGATTACGCCGTGGTACCCATCACCACAAAATGATCATGGATACGACGTATCTGATTACCTGAATATCGAACCTGATTACGGAACATTGAAAGATGCTGAACGTCTCATCAGTGAAGCACATGACCATGGAATCAAAGTGATTATTGATATCGTCCCAAATCACACCTCAGATCAACATGCTTGGTTCCAGGCTGCGCTCAAATCAAAACCAGGGTCACCAGAAAGAAATCGTTACATTTTTCGTGATGGCAAAGGTACAAATGGTGATTTGCCGCCGAATAACTGGCAAGCAGTATTTGGCGGACCAGCATGGCATCGGGTCACTGAGTCCGATGGAACTTTGGGACAGTGGTATCTCCATCTCTTTGCTGTCGAACAACCTGATGTGAATTGGGAGAATCCAGAAGTTCAAAAACATTTCGAAGATGTTCTTCGCTTCTGGCTCGATAAGGGTGTTGATGGATTCCGCATCGATGTGGCACATGGAATGTTTAAAGAAAAGGGTTTACCTGACATTCGTGAAAGTTGGATTTCCAAGATTCTCGGAAAGAATAATCTCACTCGGATGTTGAGTCCCGAACATAAACCTTTCTGGGATCAAGAGGGTGTTCACGATATCTATCGTCGCTGGCGCAAAATTCTTGACTCATATGAAGGTGATCGTATGGCCGTTGCTGAAGCCTGGGTTAGCCCGTCTTCTCGTATCGCGCGCTATGTACGAGCCGATGAACTTCAAAACTCCTTCAACTTTGAGATGCTCACAACTCTCTGGAAACCCGATGAGATCAGGAAAAAGATCGATAATTCGATCTCTGCGCTCGCTGAAGTGGGGGCTCCAACCTCGTGGGTCTTCAATAACCATGATGTTGTGAGGTCGGTTGATCGTCTTGATCTAGGGCTGACAAATCATGGCGACACAACTTTTTCACGTCAAGGTGATCCAGCAAAATTGAATATTGCTCGAGGAACTCTGCGTGCGCGTAGCGCAACGCTAATGGCACTTGCTTTACCTGGTGGCACATATTTGTATCAAGGTGAGGAGCTTGGCGTTCCGGAAGTTCGCGATATTCCAGAAAACCGTCTTACTGATCCGCGTTGGAAAATGAGTGGCTACAAAGATCGTGGTCGCGATGGCTGTCGTGTACCAATTCCTTGGAAGACATCTCCACACGGAGTTTTTGGTTTTTCTGCCAATGAAAAATTGAATCCTAAAGATGCATGGCTTCCTGCGAGTTCTTGGTGGGGTCACTATTCCGCAGAATCTCAAGAGCATGATCCCAACTCAACATTGAATATCTATCGCAAAGCTCTCGCAGTTCGAAAATTGGAAAATGGTCTTGGCGATGGGCCAATGCAATGGATTGATGCTGGCAAAGATGTTGTTGCTTTTTCTCGTCCGGGAAATTTCGCTTGTTACATTAATTTTGGTGCTGATATGGAGTTACCGTCGGGGTGTGAAGTTCTCGTTGCGAGTGGACCACTCAAAGGCATATTCCTTCCTACTGATACAGCTGCGTGGATTCGCGTTAAGTAATGCCGAACACAGCGTTGCAGGAAAAGACAGTTAGGGTCCTTGCAACCGCTCAGGTTCTCAACGGTGTTGGAGTTGCAGGAACAGTCGCTGCAGGTTCGTTGCTTGTAGCTTCGATTACTGAATCTGAGACATTAGCTGGACTTGCACAAACTTCTTCAGTTCTCGGCGCTGCTGCGCTCGCGCTACCGCTTGCACGGTTAACGGCGCGCGGAGGTCGTCGATTGGCGTTATCGGCAGGCTTTGTTGCTGGCGTTATTGGCTCACTTTTCGCGATTTACGGCGGTTCACAGAAAAACATTTTTTTTATGTTGCTTGGAACATTCTTAGTTGGTGCAGCTTCGGCAGCTGGATATCAGGCACGATTTGCGGCTGTAGATCTTGCAACAAATGAGACGAGAGCGAAGCAACTTTCTTTTGTCGTGTGGGGTTCAACAGTTGGCGCAGTAACTGGGCCAAATTTGATGGAACCCGCAGGAAATTTAGCTGAAAGTATCGGCTTGCCTCGATTGACTGGGCCCTACGTCGTTTCTGCGGTCACGCTTTCTCTCGCTATTTTAGTTATTCAATTGTTTCTTAGACCTGATCCATTCTTAACAGCAGTGAAGCAATCTGGACTCGTTACAAAACCAAAAGGTGCCACAAAAGCCGCCTTACACCATATTCGTTCCAATGACCGAGCATTGTTTGCGATTCTTTCTATTGCTATCGGTCATGTTGCAATGGTCTCGATCATGGTGATGACTCCAGTGCATATGGCGCATGTTGATGTCACGCTTACAATAATTGGATTGGTTATCAGCATTCATGTTCTGGGAATGTATGCATTTTCCCCCATGGTGGGTGCATTAAGCGATCGCTTAGGACGTGTCAGAGTTATTCAAATTGGAGTTATCACCCTTTTGCTTTCATCAATTATTTCTGGAATTGCTCGTGCTGACGATTCGATCACTCTTGGTATCGGCTTATTCCTTCTCGGACTTGGATGGTCGTGCACACTAATTGCTGGCTCAGCTTTTCTCACTGAATCTGTTTCGCCCGAAATGAAAACTTCATCCCAAGGAGCGAGTGATCTCGTGATGAATTTGTCGGGCGCCGGAGGTGGAGCGCTAGCAGGAGTAATAATTGGGACTCTTTCATACGGTTGGCTCTGTGTCTTTGCTGCGATTCCTGTATCGATTCTGGGTTTGTGGTCGTTGAAATTAGCTCGGAGATAGTTACCCATGGTCGAACAGACGAATCTCTATGAATCAATGGGCGGAAGAGCCACTTTCGAACAGTTGGTCTCACATTTCTATGCTCTAGTTGCGAACGATCCCATTCTTCGACCAATGTACCCAGATGAAGATTTCCAGGGAGCCGCAAGAAGATTATTGATGTTTCTTGAGCAATATTGGGGTGGACCAAAAACTTATTCTGAGGAACGAGGACATCCCCGGCTACGAATGCGTCACGCTTCGTTTCATATCAGCGAAGTTGAGAGAGATGTATGGCTCAAACACATGAAATCCGCAGTAGATGAATTAGAGATCGCGGAGGATTTGAAAAATGAACTTTGGAATTACTTAGTTATGGCCGCACATTCTATGGTGAATCAGCCCCGCGATTTTTGAGATTTATTTCCTACTTTTAGGATTTCGCCATTTCGTAGATACCATAAAGTTCCCTGACGATCTCTAACGGTTGTGATGCGAAGTCCGACAGTTTCCACTTTACCTTTCACATCGAGTACTTCAACGTCATCACCAACACCATATTGATCTTCGAGCAACATGATAATTCCAGAGAAAACATCTCGAACGATTGTTTGTGCTCCAAGACCGACTGCGAATCCCACAACACCTGCGGATGCAACGAGCGGACCAAGATCCACTCCTAGTTCGCCAAGAATCATTCCTCCAGCAACTAATCCGATAAGAGCTTTTGATGTACTGTTCAATACCGATGATGCGGTTCGAGCGCGTTCACGTTGACGAGTTACTGAAGTTTTTTCGCCCGGTATGAAATCCGCCTCTGCAACCTTGCTGAGGGTTCTAGTGATTGCTCGCGAGGAAATCTTCTGGAGAATAACGGCCACGATGGTGATGGCAAGAATTCTTAAAGGAGACCCAAGAAACCAGTCCATCGCCTCATTGAGGCTCACATTCAGCTCCATTTGAGAAAGACTTTATAAGAACTTAACCAAATATCCGCACAATTCAGGGCCAATTCGGGCAGGATTTCCCCCACGACGCGAGCCACGCGTCGGACCAAAGGGGATTTAAGACGGTGACCACTTCATCGAGAAGGACGCTCGTTTTAAACGCCACCTACGAGCCACTAGGTGTCGTTTCAGATAGACGCGCGCTCATTTTAGTTTTAAATAATCGCGCTTCCATGATTGAAAAATCTGGCATCACTCTGCATTACACATCTGGATCAATGGAACTTCCTGCAGTTATCCGACTTCATAAATTCGTAAAGATTCCATACCGTCACACGGTTCCGTTATCACGTCGTGCGATTTTTGCTCGCGATGGTGGTCGATGCGTTTATTGCTCCGCGACCGCGACATCGATTGACCATGTTGTTCCACGCAGCAGGGGTGGAGATCATGCATGGGATAACGTAGTTAGCGCATGTCATCGCTGCAATCATGTGAAAGCAGATAAGACGCTAAAAGAACTTGGTTGGAGACTCCGTTCAATTCCTCGCGAACCAGTTGGTGCTGCGTGGCGAATATTGGGAACGGGTCGCGCTGAAGATCGTTGGGTTCCGTATCTAGCTCCATTTGGAGTTGTTGGCGCAACTGCCTAAACTGCGCGCATGTTATTTGAAAGCGCAATCAAAGTAGCTCTCAATGAAGATGGCTCCATGCCAGGAGAACCACTGGGCTTTCTTGAAGGATTCATCTGGTTCTTTGTTGCACCGGTCTCCATTGTCTTATTTATCTGGGTTACTGTCGTAGCACTTGAAAACGTGAAGAAAGCCAAAAAGAACCGAGTGAAGCAAGATTTAATTACTCGCATTAACGAGTAATTACTTATCTTGTGAACGAACTCTAAGAGCTCGTTCCAGCGAATCCTTTGCCTCTAGAACATGTCGGCGTAGCGTTTGATGCGCATCTTTCCCGACACCATTCAGCCAAGTGTTTGTCTTCTCCAAAGTAGATTGAGTGATCACATACGAGGGATATAACAAGTCAATGATGCTCGTTGAAACTTCATAAGACTTAGTGTTGTAGGTATCGAGAATGAGTGCGAAATAGCGGTCAACAAAAGCTTCATGCATCGAGCGATGAAGCGGCCGAGCAAATCCTTGGATTGCTGAAAGACGTGACCAGTTGGTAATCGTGTCGTCTTCTGTGGCGCGCTCGAATGCTGCTTCTTTTGCATCCATAGTTGGGAACGCTGCAACACATCTCTCGTGAGCGAGTTGACCCGTGAGAGTGTTATCAAGCTTGAGTTGGGCATCAATTTCTTCCTTGCTTGATGCTCCACGCTCCACCAAACACAGCACAAAGTGCCATCGAAGATCAGCGTCGATTACGAGGCCAGGTAATTTACCTTCGAGTAATTCGCGAATCCTTGCAGTTTGGGCTGGGGTGTGCGCCAACGCCGCAAAAGTTCGGGCAAATTGAAGTTGGTGGCCACTTCCTGAAGGAGCATTATTGAGAAGTCCTGACAAAACTTCGGCAATTCTCTCGCGATTTGAATCGCGATTCTTGTCTGACGAATAAATCTCAACCGCAGAAAGAAGTTGGTTACCAAGCGCGGTAACGGTCGTGACATCATCCTCGCCAGGCAAGCCAGCAATTGCGATATCAATGAAATCACTGGCAGACATTTCTGCATCGCGAAGCATGTCCCATGCGGCACTCCAGCAAAGCGCGCGCGACAGACCATCGTTTAACTTTCCGAGATGAGCTTTCAAAGTTGCGATGGAACGCTCATCGAATCGAATTTTCCCATAGGTAAGATCATGATCATTAATGAGAAGCAAGTCCGCAACTTTCTCTCCTGCAATTACATCAACGTTGGTGAGTTTGCCGGAAACATCTAGCTCAACGGACTTACGGCGAGAAAGAACTCCATCCTTCAGGTCGTACAAACCAATCGCCATGCGATGCGGACGAAGTTCTTGCGAGCCAGCAGGAATCAAAGGCGGTTCTTGTAAAACTGAGACGGATGAATAAGTCTCGCCATTTGTTTCGATGACAGGGCGAAGTGTGTTGACTCCCGCAGTTTGGAGCCAAGTGGAAACCCATGACGTGAGGTTACGACCGCTCGTAGCTTCGAGTTCAGATAGTAGATCTTCAAGTGTGGTGTTCTTGAAGGCATGCTTTGCAAAGTACTTCTGGAGACCTTTGATGAAATTATCACGACCGACGTGCGCAACTAATTGATGGAGTACGGAAGCGCCCTTGGCGTAAGTAATTCCATCAAAATTGGCTTTTACGGTATCTATATCGACCATGTCAGAAGCAATTGGGTGGGTAGATGTAAGTTGATCTTGTCGATAAGCCCAATTCTTACGTTCAGCGTTGAATCCCGCCCATGAATTCTTGAACTTTGTGGCTTCGACCAGCGCCAAATAAGAAGACCATTCGGCGAAAGATTCATTGAGCCATAGGTCATCCCACCATTTCATCGTGACCATATTGCCAAACCACATATGAGCCATCTCGTGCAGAATTGTGTTTGCTCGAGCGTTATACATGCGCTCAGTAACTTTTGAACGGAAAACAAGAAGATCTTCTCGGAAGGTAACGGCGCCAGCATTTTCCATAGCGCCCCAATTGAAGTCGACAACGGCGATTTGATCGTACTTTTCAAATGGATAAGCCAAACCAAATACTTCTTCGAAATAGGCAAATCCTTGCTTGGTGATAAGGAAAATTTCATCAGCATCAAGGTGCTCGAAGAGAGATTTACGGCAATAGATGCTCATGGGTATCGTCTTCTTGCCTTTGTATTCATCAGTTACAAAGGAGTAAGGCCCTGCAACAAGTGCCGTGATGTAAGTAGACATTATTGGCGTAGTAGTGAAACTCCACTTCTTCTTTCCATCAGCTTCAGTTACTTCTTTGACAGGATTATTTGAGATTACTTGCCAATGAGCTGGCGCTATCGCAGAAAAAGTAAAAGTCGATTTGAGATCAGGCTGATCGAAGCATGGGTACATATTTCGGATGAATGCTGTCTCTCCTTGTGAGTACAGGTAAACCTCATTGTCAACGGGATCAACTGAACGTTGAAGTCCCTCGCCACTCTTTGAGTAAATCGCCTCAATCTCGATAACTAATTCATTCTTGGATTGTAGATTCTTCAAGAAGACAGTTTCTCCATCGTAATTGGAGACATTCACAGGAGAACCATTCAAAGTCGCTGAAATTATTCGCTTTCCGACCGCATCGATGAACGTGTCATATCCAGGCTTGTTGCAATCAAAGGTCACTTTCGTTGTTGCGTGAAAAGTTTCCTCTCCTGTTGTGACGTCTAGAAGAACGTCGTAGTGCTTGATTGAGAGATGGGTCGAGCGTTCAGCGGCTTCAGCGCGCGAGATGTTATTTCCTGGCATGCGCGTATCCAAGCAGAGATGGCACTCTTTGCCACTATGGAGCAAGTCACAGGTCCGAACTTCCGCCTTCGAAGCTTTCGATTACGCGGTGATCGCATGACAAAGGCTCAATCCGAAGCGCTTTCAGCGCACTGGAATCGTTTTGAAATCCCGTTGCAAGGAGTAATCAATCCTGGCGAACTCTTTCCATCCTTAGATCCAAAAGAGATCATCTTTGAAATTGGCAGTGGAATGGGTGAGGCAACTTCCCAGATTGCTGCAAGCAATCCTGATTCAGCATATGTAGCCATAGAAGTTCACAGACCAGGCATTGGGGCGCTCATCATTCGTGCTGAGAATTTAGGCGTGAGAAACTTGAAAATAATTAATGCAGATATCTATGAAGTGTTAACAAAACATGTTAATGATCACAGTATTGATGCTTTTCATATCTTCTTCCCTGATCCTTGGCCAAAACGGAAACAGCATAAGAGACGATTACTTGGACCTGACTTCATCGAGATCCTTGCCAGAAAGATTAAACACGGAGGGCGAATCAATATTGCAACTGACTGGTATCCATACGCTGAAGAGATTCAGAAGAACTTTGCCGCTAATTCGGCATTTACGGGCGGAGTGATTGATCGTCCAGATTGGAGACCTCTCACGAAATTTGAGAGCAAAGGAATCTCAAAAGAACACATCGTCACTGATTTCCAATATTTCCGTAGCTAGCTCTTCGTTAGTTCAACGTGACTCTCTAATCAGAGTCGATGAATATCCTCATTTCATTCAGAGTGAGGAGTGAAATGAACCAGCGTTTCAGCGGGAAAAGAGCAGTTATAACGGGAGCAGGCTCGGGAATCGGGAAAGCGACTGTGGAGCGCTTCGTCTCTGAAGGTGGATATGCAATTGCAGTGGACATCTCACAAGAGAGATTAGATAAGTTAACTGAAGAATTTCATCGCCGTAATCAGGACTTACATATAGTTTGCGGTGATTTATCTGCTACGGGAACTATTGAGAAAATTATGTCGAGCGTAGGATCGCAACTCGATATCTTGATAAACAATGCTGGAATCATGGATGATTTTATTCCTCTCGATGAAATCGATGATGAATTTTGGGAGAGGGTTATCGCAATAAATTTAACTGCGGTCATGAGACTTTCCAGAGCCGCCCTGAAAGTTATGTTGAAGCAAGGTCATGGCGTAATCGTGACCACTTCAAGTGGTGCAAGTTTTAAGGCCGGTATTGCGGGAACTGCCTATACCACCAGCAAACATGGCGTTAATGGACTAGTGAAGTCGATTGCAGCGATTTATGGAGATCGGGGAATTCGTTCCAATGCCGTCGCGCCAGGGGGAACAAAAACTAACATCATGGATTTATCCAAACCTATTCGCGGTCAACAAACTCTGAAACAACTTGCTCCGAATATGTCGAACGCGACCAGAACTGCTGAACCGAGTGAGGTCGCAGCGAGTATCCTTTATTTAGCAAGTGATGATGCTTCAAATGTTAATGGTGCAATTCTTGCTTGTGATGGTGGATGGAGCGCGAAGTAAACTAAATTTTTCCCGATTCTTCATAGCCAGAGATCAGTCCAATTCGCCTTACATGACGTTCGTCGTTCGTAAATGGGGTCTTTAAGAACGTATCAACTAATTGAAGGCAAAAAGTTTCGTCATGCATACGTCCACCGATTGAAATGACGTTGGCATCGTTGTGCTCGCGCGCAAGCTTTGCGGTCTCAATGCTCCACACGAGTGCCGCACGAATACCCTTAACTTTGTTGGCGGCCATTTGTTCACCATTTCCTGAGCCACCTAGAACGATGCCAAATGAACCCGGGTCCTTCGCGGTTGCAATTGCTGCAGGTATGCAAAATTTCGGGTAATCATCAAGTGCGTCATATTCAAATGGTCCATGATCGTGCACTTCGTGACCCTGAGATTTCAAGTGGTCGATGATTCTGTTCTTGAATTCAAGACCAGCATGGTCACTTCCGATATGGATTTTCATGTGCTTACTTTCTCAAATAAAAAAGAGAACCGCTGGCATTTATGCCAGCGGTTCTTAGTCTAGGAGGAACGAGATGTTACGAACGTGTCTTTCGCTATCGGTTAGTGACCACCACGTCCGTGGCCCTTACCCATGGAATCCATTGGACCCATTGGTCCACCGAATCCCTTAGGTCCCTTGCCAGCTCCCTTTGTCGCTTCTACATGTGCAGTAATGCGATCCTTGAGATTGGCTTTGAGAGAAGTTGCTTGAGCTGCAGTCAATTTTCCAGCGGTGACTGCTGCATCAATCTTCTTAGTTTCAAATGCAACAAGAGCTGTGATGAGCGCATCTTTCTTTGCACCTGCGATTGTTGCAAGGGAATCTCCTGCTTCAATGCGAGTCTTGAGAGTAGCTTCATCAATGCCTAATGCATCGGTGATGACCTTTACGTGTTCTGCACGTGCGGCATCATGCTCTGCTCTTCCTGCGTCACGAGCATCTGTCATTGCTTTGGTGATTGCATCAACTTGAGCTTGTGTCAAAGTTCCCTTTGTTACAAGTCCACTCAGAATGTTGGTGATGCCTTCACCTTTACGACCCTTATTGTCATGAGCTGAAGCAGTTGCTACAGATCCCACAGAAAGAGCCAGAGCAGCAATAGCTGATGCTGCGATTAACTTCTTCTTCATTCATACTCCTTGTCGATTGAGTACTTTCTTCGAACACCCTCGTATTCGATAACGGGATAAAACTACTCTGACCTGAATGGGCTAGCCATTTTTCATGTGAGCCACATCAGAGTTTTTTCTTCCAACAGGGCACTTATACGCTCGAATCCTGAGAATTGATATAGAAATATCGGGCTACTAATTCCTTAGTACTTATTTCACTATTCAATTCCACATCCCTACTCAGGGGGTACTTACCCCTTAAGGAGGGGTATCCATGGTCACGCCCACACGTTTATTGCGCACGCTCATTGCGCTATCACTTTTTATCTCCATAGGGGTGCAGCCGCTTTATGCAGCTGGTCGAACAAATCAAACCATTGCCAACACAGTTCTGAATGGCAAGGGTGCGCCAACAGCAAAGATTGGAATCAATGGCGATTTCTATATTGATGTTCTTTCATTCAATATTTATGGACCAAAAGCAAATAATCGATGGCCGTCTCCAGTAAGCCTTAAAGGACCAGTAGGTGCAAGCGGTAATGATGGAAAACAAGGCGAAAAGGGAAATTCAACTAATGGTTCGTCAGGCGCAAAAGGTGAACAAGGCGAGAAAGGAGATAAGGGAGATCCTGGCGAAGTAGGTGCAAAAGGCGAAAAGGGCGATAAAGGTGATACTGGTTTAACTGGTGCGACAGGTTTGACAGGTGCGCAAGGACTTAAAGGCGATACCGGCGCAACTGGATTGACAGGTGCAACTGGATTGACTGGTGCGCAAGGACTTAAAGGGGATACCGGCGCGGCAGGACTTACTGGTGCAACAGGCGCAACAGGACTTACTGGCGCAACAGGTTCTCAAGGTTTGAAAGGTGATACGGGCACGGCAGGTGCGACCGGAGCAACAGGAGCAACAGGAGCTACCGGAGCAACAGGAGCAACTGGAGCAACAGGTCCTTCTCAAACTCAAGTAATCAGCATTCCATCTTTCAGTTTGTCGACTGGAACACCATACACATCAGCCCTAAGTTCATATGTTGGAACATTGGTTGCTGGGAATAGTTACAAATTTGAAATTATTATCCGAGCCAAGACTTCTTTTATTGATGGAAGAACTGGACTTGACTTAGTCGCAAGTGGATCTGGCCACACTTTGAAATTTAGTTATATAACAAGCGTTGTCTCTGAAGTTCAGAGTAATGCGACTTGGAAGGGCTATCAATTTCTGGTTATTGGAACCATCATTGTCGGCGCTGGAGGTTCTTCGTTAGCCGTTTCATTAATCGATGGAACAGCTACAACAGGTGGCGCTGATTCGATTTTGGCGTCTGGTATCGCCTCCATTACTTTGGTTGGAAGCGTGACTAGCTCCTAACAAAGATGAATGGAGCGGGCGACGGTAATCGAAACCGCGTAACTAGCTTGGAAGGCTAGGGCTCTACCATTGAGCTACGCCCGCACTGTTCAGTTTTCTGATGTTTCCTCAAGGGCGGTTACCCGTTCCTTGAGGGGGCACAGAATAACCGTTAAGCCTTCGGCTCAGGTAATTGGAATTCGAATTTTCATCTAGACTCTGCAACCTGCGCCGCGGGGCGTAGCGTAGTGGCTAGCGCGCCTGCTTTGGGAGCAGGAGACCGTGGGTTCGAATCCCTCCGCCCCGACCAGAATAAAGAAAATATGTCAGGAGTCATGTGAAAAGCGCTGTTGAAACAATTTCTGCAACACGTGTCCGTATCTCTATCGATGTTGATTTCAACGATCTCGAGCCACATGTAAAACGCGCATATCAATCAATCTCCGAAAGAATTGTGATTCCTGGTTTCCGTAAAGGAAAAGTTCCTCGCGCCATGATTGACCAACGTGTTGGACGCGGAGCGGTTCTTGACGAAGCAATCAACAGTGCGCTTCCAGATTTCTACACCCAAGCCGCACGTGAAAACGATGTTCTCGTAGTTGGTCGTCCTTCGGTTGATATCAAGGAACTCAAGGATAACGAGCTTGTGAAATTCGAAGTTGAAGTTGATGTCCGTCCTGAAATCAAACTTCCAGATTTCTCCAAGATTGAAATTAGCGTTGACGATGTTTCGGTCACAGATAAAGATGTAGAGGAGCAGATTGAGGCGCTTCGAATTCGCTTTGGCACTTTAACTACCGTCGAAAAAGATGCTGCAGCTGGAGACTTTGTATCGATAGATCTCATCGCGCGCGTTGATGGAAAAGAAGTTGATGGTGGTTCGGCAAATGGAATTTCCTATGAAGTTGGCTCCAATCGCATGATTGATGGCCTCGATGCCGCACTTGAAGGAATGAAAGTCAACGACACAAAGAAGTTCAACGCTCCCTTGGTAGGCATGCAAGAAGGCGAAACTGGGGAAGTGGAAGTCACACTTAAAGCAGTCAAGAAGCGTGAGCTCCCCGACCTTAATGATGAATTTGCCAAGTTAGCGAGTGAATTCGAAACTTTGAAGGAACTTGAAGCGGAAGTTCGTGAACGACTCAAGCGATTGAAAGCTATGGAACAAGGCGCACAAGCTCGGGACAATCTGCTCAAACTTCTCCTAGATACCGTCGAGATTCCGGTCCCAGAAAACCTTGTCAATGATGAAGTTAATGATCATCTTGAAAAAGAAAATCGCCTTGACGACGAAACTCATCGCACTGAGGTAACTGAAGAAATCACACGTTCTGTGCGGGGAGACTTCCTTTTGGACTCCATCGTGAAAGCAGAAGAAGTACAAGTCTCTGAATCTGAACTTACTGAGTACCTCATTCGAACTGCAGCCCGATATCAGATGACTCCCGATCAATTTGCGCAGCAAATCTCCCAAGCGGGCCAGATTGCGACGTTGATGGCTGAAGTAGCGCGAACAAAAGGATTAGCTGTAGTGCTCGAGCGAGTCAAAGTAAAAGATGCATCAGGAAATGTCGTAGATCTCGCAGCGCTTGCGCCGAAGAAGGCTGAAGAAGCACAAGCCTAAATTCGCTCTGCCCTGAGCGAACATCGCGAGATTTCTCCCTTTCGAGGAAGCATTTTGCGCTGCGGAGCGTTAGGGTCACTACATAACTTTTATCAGGAGGATTCTGTGGAGCTGATTACCCCACGCATGGCGACCCCAAACGCCGGTGGTTTAGATGACCAGGTCTATAACCGATTACTCAAGGAACGAATCATTTTCCTTGGCTCAGTCGTGGAAGACACCATGGCAAATGCGATTGCCGCACAAATGTTGCTACTGGCTGCTGAAGATCCTGATAAAGATATTTTCCTATATATAAATTCACCAGGAGGTTCTATCTCCGCGGGAATGGCAATTTACGACACGATGCAATACATCAAGAATGATGTCGCAACTGTTGCGATGGGACTTGCGGCTTCGATGGGGCAATTCCTTCTCTGCGCTGGCGCTCCTGGAAAACGTTATGCATTGCCACACGCACGAATCATGATGCACCAGCCCTCTGGTGGAATTGGTGGAACTGCCTCAGACATCAAAATTCAAGCCGAACAAATGTCTTTCACAAAGAAGAAAATGGCAGAACTCATTGCTCATCACACAGGCCAGAAAATGGACACCATCACCGCTGACTCTGATCGCGATCGTTGGTTCACTGCGGAGGAGGCCAAGGAATATGGCTTTGTTGATCATGTCGTTAAATCAGCTGGCCAAGTCTCAGGAAGCGGAGGAACCGCGCGATGAAAATTAACGATATTCACAATCGTTACGTCCTTCCAACCATTGAAGAGCGAACAGCTTATGGATACAAACGACTTGATCCATACACAAAACTCTTTGAAGAAAGAATCATCTTCCTTGGACAAGGAATTGATGACACCGTCGCGAACGATGTTATGGCCCAACTTCTTACGCTCGAATCGATGGACCCAGATCGTGACATCATGATGTACATCAATTCTCCGGGTGGATCTTTCACAGCGTTAACAGCAATTTATGACACGATGCAGTTCGTTCGTCCAGATGTCATGACTATTTGCTTGGGACAAGCTGCTTCTGCAGCTGCGGTACTTCTTGCAGGCGGAACTGCAGGAAAACGTTACGCGCTCGAGCATTCTCGAATTTTGATTCACCAGCCCTATAGCGAAGGTGGCGGACAAGGTTCTGACATCGAGATCCAAGCCCGTGAAGTTCTGCGTATGCGCGGACTATTGGAAGAGATGCTCGCAAAGCATTCCAAGAAGTCGAAGGAAGATATCGGCAAAGATATTGAGCGCGACAAGATTCTCACTGCTGCTGAAGCTGTCGAATACGGTTTAGTCGACCAGATTCTTGCTTCGCGTAAAGCTTCATCAAAGAAGTAAAACCCGCCTCAATTACTCTCAGGGCGAACATGTTTCGCCCTCATTGGTAGCGCTCGCAGACTTACGATTAGAGCCTTCCCTAAAGAAAGTAGGCGTTCTGTGACTCGCATCGGTGAAAGCGGCGATCTTCTTAAGTGTTCTTTCTGTGGCAAGACCCAGAAACAAGTCAAGAAACTTATCGCTGGCCCCGGCGTTTATATTTGCGATGAATGTATCGATTTATGTAATGAAATTATTGAAGATGAATTAACCGAAGCGTCGACCGCGGGACTGCAAGAACTTCCAAAGCCTCAAGAAATTTACGACTTTCTCGATCAATATGTGATCGGACAAGATCGGGCAAAGAAGTCTTTGTCTGTTGCTGTTTATAACCACTACAAGCGAATCAAAGCCGGAGATCGCCATCGCGAAGACGGTGTAGAACTTTCGAAGAGCAACATTCTTCTTCTTGGCCCAACTGGATGTGGAAAGACTTTACTCGCCCAAACTTTAGCTCGGATGCTCAATGTTCCTTTCGCGATTGCTGATGCCACCGCCCTCACAGAAGCCGGTTATGTTGGAGAAGACGTCGAAAATATCCTCTTGAAATTAATTCAAGCTGCTGACTTTGATGTCAAAAAAGCTGAAACCGGAATCATTTATATCGATGAAATCGATAAGGTCGCCCGCAAGAGCGAGAACCCATCAATCACCCGAGATGTCTCCGGCGAAGGTGTTCAGCAAGCGCTGTTGAAAATTCTTGAAGGAACTACAGCATCGGTTCCACCTCAAGGTGGACGTAAACATCCGCACCAGGAATTCATCCAGATTGACACCACAAATGTTCTGTTCATCGTTGGTGGAGCGTTCGCTGGACTTGAGAAGATTATTGAAGGCCGAAAAGGCAAAGCTGGAGTCGGATTTAACGCAACACTTCAAACTGAAAAAGACAAAGAATCGAATGATCCTTTTGCTGATGTAATGCCGGAAGATCTATTGAAATTCGGCATGATTCCAGAGTTTATTGGCCGACTTCCCATTGTGACCTCTGTAGAAAATCTGGATCGTGCAGCTCTACTTCAAATCTTAACTGAGCCCAAAAATGCTTTGGTTCGCCAATACGAGCATCTCTTTGGAATGGATGATGTGGAATTTGAAATCTCCAATGACGCTCTTGAAATCATCGCTGATCAAGCAATTGCTCGCGGCACCGGCGCGCGTGGATTACGCGCAATCATGGAAGAAATTCTCCTGCCCGTAATGTATGAAGTCCCAAGTAAGAAAGAAATTGGAAAAGTAATCATTACTCCAGAAGTGATTACTTCAAAAGCTGCACCAACATATGTTGAACGTGGCCCCAATAGCGTCAAGCGCGCTCCGAAACGCGGGGAAGAGAAGACCGCGTAACTCTCGGTAGTATCTCGCCTTATGTCAGAGTTGCCTTCGCAATTTTCTCCAAGTGAGATTGAGGGACCTCTCTACCAGAAATGGATTGATGCAGGTTACTTTTCTGCCAATTCGAAATCAGATAAAGATCCTTTCTGCATAGTAATTCCGCCTCCGAATGTAACCGGAAGTCTCCACATTGGTCATGCGTTAGATCATGCGATTCAAGATCTATTAATTCGCATGAAGCGAATGAAAGGTTTTGAAACACTTTGGCTTCCTGGAATGGACCACGCAGGAATTGCAACTCAAAATGTTGTTGAAAAGCAATTAGCAGCTCAAGGCAAGTCTCGTCATGACTTCACTCGAGAAGATTTTGTAAAGAAAGTTTGGGAATGGAAAGCTGAATCAGGTGGCGCAATTCTCGGACAGATGAAAAGACTTGGCGACTCTGTTGATTGGAGTCGCGAGAGATTCACGATGGATGAAGGGCTTTCAGAAGCAGTTCTTACGATCTTCAAGAGACTTTACGATGCAGGTCTCATCTATCGAGCCGAGAGAATCATTAATTGGTGTCCACGATGCTTGACAGCACTTTCAGACATTGAAGTTGACCATAATGATGATGCTGGCGAATTTGTTCAAGTGCGTTATGGTGATGATGAATTAAGTATTACTGTCGCCACAACCCGACCAGAAACAATGCTCGGTGATGGTGCAGTAGCTGTCCACCCCAATGATGAACGTTATAAGCACATGATTGGCAAGAAAGTTCTTTTGCCTCTTGTTAATCGAATGATTCCAGTTATTGCCGATGAACTCGTTGAACCCGAATTTGGTACTGGCGCCGTGAAAGTAACTGCTGCCCACGATCCAAATGACTTTGAAATGGGAATGCGCCACAACGTTCCCCTTATTGTGATTATGAACGAGCACGGAGTTATGGAAGGTACTGGCACAGAGTTTGATGGAATGGACAGATTCGATGCTCGTAAAGCTGTCGTTGAAAAATTAAGGAGCATGGGTCGAGTTGTATCGGAGAAGAGACCATATATTCACGCAGTCGGTCACTGTTCTCGCTGCGATACGACAGTTGAGCCACGACTTTCAAAACAATGGTTTGTGAAAGTTGCTCCACTTGCGAAAGCCGCTGGCGATGCTGTTCGTGATGGCAAAGTGAAAATTGATCCAGTTTCAATGGAGCCGCGCTTTTTCGAGTGGGTAGACAACATGCATGACTGGTGTGTTTCACGCCAGTTGTGGTGGGGACATCGAATTCCAGTTTGGTACGGACCAAATGAAGAAGTTGTTGTCGTTGGTCCCGGTGAAAAAGCACCCGATGGATATCGACAAGATCCAGATGTGCTTGATACCTGGTTTTCATCTGCTTTATGGCCGTTCTCAACATTTGGATGGCCCACCAAAACCGATGATTTGAAAAAGTTTTATCCCACAAGCGTGCTTGTCACTGGTTACGACATCCTTTTCTTCTGGGTAGTTCGCATGATGCTCTTTGGTTTATTTGCAATGGATGGCGTTCCACCATTCCATGTGATTGCCTTGCACGGATTAGTGCGTGATAAACATGGAAAGAAAATGAGCAAGTCAAAAGGAAACGTTGTAGATCCTCTGGAATTCATGGACAAATACGGTTCAGATGCACTTCGTTTCACACTCGCTCGCGGCGCAAACCCAGGAACTGACCAGGCACTTGCTGAAGAGTGGATCGGTGGTTCAAGAAATTTCGCAACTAAAGTTTGGAATGCATCGAGATTTGCGATGATGAATGGTGCAACAATTGATGGTCCACTGCCACAACTTTCTGAACTGAACCATGTAGATCGGTGGATATTGAATCGACTTGAAACGACTATCAAAAGCGTTGATGCCCTGTACGAAACTTTTGAATTTGCTAAAGGTTGCGAAGAGATCTATCACTTCGCTTGGGATGAAGTTTGCGACTGGTATTTGGAGTTAATCAAAGACTCCTTTGCCCAAGGTGGAGATGGCGCTCAAAAGACGCGACGCGTTCTTGGTCATGTTCTAGACCAACTTCTACGTCTCATGCATCCGACAATGCCGTTCCTTTCTGAAGCGCTTTGGACATCACTGACTGGTGGAGAGTCACTAGTTATTGCTGATTGGCCCAAAGTTACTAACGTAAAAGAAGATCACGAAGCGCTCTCGGTTGTGGGAGATATGCAGCGCCTCATAACAGAGATCCGACGTTTCAGAAGTGATCAAGGTATAAAAACATCGGCTCGAGTCGCCGCCAGAATTGATGGATTAAAAGGAGCGCTGACCTCGTATGAATCAGCAATTCGTTTCTTGGTCCGCCTGGATGATGCCAAAGCAGATTTCAAGCCGAGCGCAAAGATTGAAGTTGGCGACTTCATTGTCCATTTTGATCTCACCGGAAGCGTCGATGTCAAAGCGGAAAGAGCACGCTTAAGCAAAGATTTAGAAGCAATAAAGAAAGATCAGGAAACAGCCCGAGTGAAGTTAGAAAACGAGAACTTTATGGCGAAAGCTCCCATGGATGTTGTGAAAACAATTCGAGATCGTATGGAGTTCTGCGAATCTGAAATCGCAAGAATTTCTGCGCTACTTGCAGCGCTCCCACACGATTAAAAAGCAATGACAAGTAAAGATGATCTAGAGAGACTTAACGCAATCGAAAATGCGTTACTTAACCGCTGGCCTGAGACCCGCATCGCCCCAACGTTAGAGCGCATCGCAGCTCTCGTCGATGTCCTGGGATCGCCTCAACTTTCCTATCCAACAATTCATATCGCTGGGACCAATGGAAAAACCACCACAACGCGATTAATCGACTCACTTTGTTTTGAGCTCGGAATGCGCACGGGCCGTTTTACTAGTCCACATCTAGAAAGTTTCTTGGAAAGAATTTCTATTAATGGAGAGCCAATATCTGCCGAAGGAATGATTGCTACATATAACGACATTGCACTCTATCTAGACCTCATTGACTCCAAGATGCCAAATAAACTTTCATTCTTCGAAGCGATGTGCGCGCTTTCCTTTGTCGCTTTTGCTGAATTTCCTGTCGATGTGGGAATTTTTGAATGTGGCATGGGCGGAGAATGGGACTCCACGAACGTAATCAATGCTGCGGTTTCTGTCATAACGCCTATTGGTTTTGACCACATGGAATACCTTGGTGATACGTTGGAAAAGATCGCGACCACCAAGTCAGGCATTATCAAAGATGGAAGTTTTGCGGTCTTGGCTCGACAAGAACCTGAAGTTGCCCAAGTTTTAATGCATAAAGCTGCCACGGTCGATGCCACCCCGATTCGTGAAGGAATCGAATATTCAGTAAAGAGCCGTGCTCTGGCTGTCGGAGGACAGTTGATATCTATCGCAGGCGTTTATGGTGAATACAATGATTTATTTCTCCCGCTTCACGGAGCCCACCAGGCGGCTAATGCCGCAACTGCTATCGCGGCAGTTGAGGTATTTGCAGGCGAATCAAAACTTGATGAAGAAGTCGTGCGCGAAGCCTTAGTTAATGCAACCTCACCAGGACGCTGCGAAATTGTTATGCGCAATCCGACCGTCATTATCGATGCTGCCCATAATCCGCATGGCGCAGTCTCGCTCAAGCGAACTTTGGCAGATGAATTCGATTTCGATGCTGTGATCGGAGTTGTTGCACCCATGGGTGATAAAGATGTTGAAGGCATATTGGAGGAATTTGAAAACGTTATGAATCGAATTATTGTGACTCGTAATTCTTCTCATCGCGCAGCTTCCGTTGATGAACTTTATGACAGTGCAATTCAGATTTTCGGATCTGAGAGAGTCTCTAAATCAGAGTCACTCCACTTCGCAATCGCTGAGGCCATCGAGCAAGCAAAACTTGAAAATGCTGTGAACGATCACAATACCGCGGTCGTAATTGCAGGTTCGGTTGTGTCGGCGGGCGAATCTCGAGCAATAGTTCGAAAACTGAAAGAATCTCGCTCATGAAAATGTTGGCAAGAAGCGTTCTCATAATGGAGATTTTTATTATGGGTTTTGCTCTTCTGCTAGCTAAGGATCTCCCAAGTTCCGGGGGTTTGATTTTTGGTGCGGTCATTGCCGTACTTGCATTTTTCTCAGCGGGAACTCTGCAAAGGAAATTTGGCTGGATGCTGGGATGGCTGGTTCAGATTTTGATGATTGCTTACGGTTTTGTGGTATTCACGATGTTCATTCTTGGGGCGATCTTCTTGGGTCTCTGGGTAACCGCCATCGTGGTTGGGCGAAAGGGTGAGGCGGCTCGGGCCGCATTTAACGAGGGTCGCGAAGGTAAAAATTCACAATAGACTTAGCCCGTGACTAACCCCAACTCCACTTCGCAGCGAACACTCATTCTGGTTAAACCAGATGGAGTGCGACGCGGTTTAGTTGGCGAGGTAATTTCGCGCATCGAAAGTAAGGGTTACAAGATTTCTGCGCTGCGTATGTTGACGGCAGAAAAATCCATGCTTGAGTCACATTACGCAGAACATCAAGGTAAACCATTTTATGAACCACTTATGGAGTTCATGCTCTCGGGACCCATCGTTGCAATGATTGCCGAAGGCGAGAGAGTAATTGAAGGGTTTCGTTCGTTAGCAGGCGCCACAGATCCAACTGTTGCTGCCCCCGGTTCAATCCGTGGTGATTTGGCTCGCGACCAAGGAACTCGTGTTGTCCAAAATATTGTGCATGGGTCAGATTCCACTGAATCTGCTGAACGTGAAATAAAGATTTTCTTCCCCAACATTTAAGGAGATATATATGGCAAACCAGGTAAACCGCTGGACATTTCTAGGTCGTGACATGGCGATCGATCTTGGTACTGCCAATACTTTGGTCTATGTCCGTGGCAAAGGAATCGTCCTAAACGAGCCAAGCGTTGTTGCTGTCAATCAAGATACCGGCGCAGTCTTAGCTGTCGGCACTGAAGCAAAGAAGATGATTGGTCGTACTCCTGGAAGTATCGTTGCAATTCGTCCGCTCAAGGACGGAGTTATCGCTGACTTCGATACTACGGCTTTGATGATTAAGTACTTTATCCGTCAAGTTCACAAGCGCACCTATCTAGCAAAACCACGAATCGTTATTTGCGTTCCATCAGGAATTACTGGTGTAGAGCAGCGCGCTGTTAAAGATGCTGGTTACGAAGCTGGCGCACGCAAGGTTTACATCATTGAAGAGCCTATGGCGGCAGCAATCGGAGCGGGGCTTCCTATCCATGAACCAACTGGAAATATGGTGGTTGATATCGGTGGCGGAACTACCGAAGTTGCCGTTATTTCACTCGGTGGAATCGTTACTGCACTTTCTATCCGAGTTGGTGGCGATGAACTTGATCAAGCCATTATCAATTGGGTGAAGAAAGAATTTTCACTGATGCTAGGAGAGCGAACTGCCGAAGAAATTAAGATGGCCATCGGTTCTGCTTATCCATTGCGTGATGAACCCGATGCCGAAATACGCGGACGCGATCTTGCTACTGGTCTACCAAAAACGATTGTTGTTTCCTCAGAAGACATTCGAAAAGCGCTAGAAGAACCAGTAAACGCAATTGTGAACGCTGTGAAAGGAACTCTCGACAGAACTCCTCCAGAACTCGCTGCAGATCTCATGGATCGTGGAATTGTTCTTACTGGTGGCGGTGCACTCTTGAAGGGTCTTGACGAAAGATTGCGACATGAGACCGGTATGCCGATTCATGTTTCGGAGCGTCCACTCCAAGCCGTTGTAGAAGGCTCTGGAAAGTGCGTAGAAGAATTTGAGGCGCTAGAGAAAGTTCTAATCTCCGAGCCACGCCGTTAGTTGACGTATGGCAAATAGGGGAGCTAATCGAACGAGACTTTTATGGGTCTCGCTCTTGGTAACTTCACTATTTCTTATCACGCTTGATCTTCGTGGCGTAAGCGTCATCTCATCTATTCGCACGGGTACACAGTCGGTTCTTGCGCCAGTCCAAAGAGTTGGCAGCAATGTGCTCTCACCTTTCTCGAATTTCTTCAAAGATATAACCAATCTTGGACGCACTAATTCGAAAATTGATGCCCTCAAAGCAGAAAACGAGAGACTCAAGAGTGAATTAATCTTCAACGACAATGTTTTAGGAGAGCTAGAACAACTCAAGGGAGTGCTCAATCTTGCTGGAAAAGCTCGATACAAAGTCGTCTCTGCAAGAGTAATTAGTAAGGGCGGCACTGGAACCTTTGGTGAAACAGTCGTTCTCGATGCGGGAAGCGATTCTGGCATTCGTCGCGATATGACAGTTATTGCAGATGCGGGCCTCGTGGGCGTTGTTAAGTCGACTACGAAGAGTTCGGCAGTCGTTTTGCTTATGAGCGATCCATCTTTTCGAATTGGTGTTCGCGTAGCAGGCTCACAAGATATGGGAGTTCTCTCTGGAGAAGGTGAAGGAAAATTCTCACTTCGAATGCTGAGCGCCACCGGACAACTCAGAGCTGGAGATGTACTTCTTTCGCGAGGAAGTTCTGGAGATAAGCCTTTTGTTCCTGGAGTTCCGGTTGGGAAAGTCATCACAATCGATAACTCCACTGGTCAATTAACAAAGCAAGGTCGAGTCATGGGCTTTGTTGATCTCAACGCTCTTGGAGTTGTGAGCATTGTTATCGCAAGCGTTGGCGGAAATCCTGGAGATGCACTAGTTCCACAAGCCCCAAGACCCGCACCAACTGTGACGATATTTGTGACGCCGACTCCTACTGCTACGGAGTAAGGTGAGTTGACTGTTCAATGACCTTAAACCGTTTACCAGCAATCACAATAGTGTTCCTTCTATTTTTTCTACTGCAGGAATCAATTCTCAACAAGATTGACTTCTTTATAGGTGGCTTCTCCCTTTATCTTGCTTTCTTCATGGCCTGGATTATGCAAGATGAAAGAAATAGCGCAGTCGCAACGGGATTTATTGCTGGACTCATTGCTGATCTTTCACCAACTCTTGAGGCACCATTTGGATTATGGACTTTCATTTTGACTTCTATGAGCTATGTATTGGCCACAAATGTTCGCGCAGCTCTAGATTCTGAAATCAGTCCAGTCGTGATGTCAATTGTGACCGTTAGCGGAAGTTCTTTGGCGTTGTTCCTATTCGTACTGTGTGGCGTGATTCTTGGCCAAGATGTCGGATCGTCTAGTTATGTAGTCCAGGAAATTTTCGGTAATGCTATGTGGACTTTTCTGCTTTCACCGCTGTATGTACCAATAACTGTCGCTCTCTATCGCGCAACTCTTACCGCGAGGAATAGATAGATGCGAAGCCGCTCTCAGCTAAACCTTCTCGTCGTTCAAGTATTGGTAGTTTCTTTGATGTTGTCTCTTGTGGGTCGTCTTTTCTATCTTCAAGTCGCAGACGGTCCTCGATATCAAGAGGCAGCACTTGATATCCAAAGTAGAGATATCGTCACTCCAGCACTTCGTGGCCTCATCGTCGACAACGAAGGCCGTCCGATGGCGATAAATAAAGCTGGTCTCATGGTTACTGCAGATCGCTCTGTTCTCGACAAGCAAGGTGATAAAGGAGCTGCCGTACTCTCTAGAGTTGCCGGCGTTTTGAAATTAGATTTTGTAGATGTCTTTGCTCGCACCAGACTTTGCGGAGAATTGCCAAAAGGTGAGCGAGTTGGTTGTTGGAACGGTAATCGATATCAACCAATTCCAATTACAAAAGAAGCAACTGAGAATCAAGTCCTTACAATTCTCGAACAATCAGATCTCTATCCAGGAATAAGCGCTGAGCCGGTTTCAATTCGCTATTACCCCAGTTATGTCGGTGAACGAGCAACCCATGTATTGGGTTACATCGGACCAATAACTGAAGCAGATCTCAATAATGAAGAAGGGAAGCGGTACTACCGAAATGAGTTTATTGGTAAGGCAGGAGTTGAGATTGTTTACGATAAATACCTCCGGGGAGTTGCTGGCGTTAAGACAGTTATTGTTGATCGCAAAGAGGCGGTAACGCAGGAATCGAGAAATATTCCATCTGTTCCTGGAAATCATGTTGTCTTGAATCTCAACGCTGCGCTCCAATCCGCAGTCGAATTAGAGTTGAAGAATTCAATCGCACGTGCACGAGGATTGGGTTATCGCGGTGACTCTGGAGCCGCAATCGTCATGGATGTTAAAACCGGACATGTTTTAGCTATGGCTTCGTATCCGGACTATGACTTAAATATTTGGGAGAACGGCATCACCGTTAAACAATCTAAAGAACTGTATGACGAAAGAACGGGAGTTCCTGCGCTATCTCGCGCGATACAAGGCACTTTCGCACCTGCTTCAACATTTAAAGTTGTATCGCTCTCAGCTTCAATCGATGCCGGATACGACCTCAAAGGCACCTATGCTTGCCCGGCTGAAGTTCAAATTGGTAATCGAACATTTAAGAACTACGACAGCAAGGCCGCCGGTCGGATAAATCTGACCACAGCAATGGCGATTTCCTGTGACTCAATTTGGTACCAAATCGCATATGACGAGTGGGTAAGAGATGGTGGCCTCAAGCCTCAAGCCAACCCCAATGATTACTTCTTTAAGACAGCAGCGGGATTTGGCGTCGGCAAAAAGACTGGAATTGATCTTCCCTCAGAATTGAGCGGCAGACTCCCCAATAGAGAGTGGAAGAAGAATTGGTACGAGAAGAACAAGGACTTTTATTGTAACTATGAGAAGCGGGCGAAGAAATCTCAGCTAACTGCATACCTCATTGAACTTGCCCGAGAAAACTGTATTGATGGCGACAAAGTACGTGCCGGAGATATGGTCAACTTTTCAATCGGCCAAGGAGATACATTGATGACACCATTGCAGATGGCTGTCATGTATAGCGCAATTGCAAATGGTGGAACTTTAGTGGTCCCACAAATCGCGCGTGCGATAGTTAAGCCATCAGGTCAAGTCGTTAAAGACTTTGAGCCACAGACAAGCGGAACCCTTCCTATCGAGAAGAAGACTCTGAAGTTTCTACAAAATGCACTTCGCGCAGTAGTCACTTCAGGTACTGCTCGCGGCTCCTTTGCGGGCCTCGGAGTTGAAGTGAGTGGAAAGACAGGAACTGGCCAAGTTTTCGGAAGAAATTTAAATGGAACGGCAAAAGACGACACTTCTTGGTTCGCTTCATTTGCTCCGAGCAAGAACCCCCAATACGCAGTTGTAATGATGGTGAGCCAGGGCGGATTCGGTGCGAGCACGAGCGGAGTTGGCGTTAGAAAAATTTACGAACACATTTTTGGTACAAATGGCCAAACTGCAATATTTCCTAAAGGAGTCCAAACAACGATTCCGAAAATAGATGCCTCAAAAGGTGCGCAACAATGAGTTTAATAAATCGAGAACTTTTCAATCGTCACGGTAAGGAACGGCGAAGCTTCCTTGCTGGCTCTGATCGCATTATGAACACCGCAGTTTTTCTATTGCTATTGATGGGCATCATCTTGGTTTACGCAGCCACTCGAGACTGGTTTGCTTCAAATCAACTTGATCCTGAGTATTACCTCAAGCGCCAAATCATCAATGTCATCATCGGAATTGCCCTGGCTTACGGAACTACCCTGATTGATTATCGACTATTGCGAGCATACACACCCGTTGTTTGGGGAGCTGGAGTGATTGGTTTAGTTATCGTGCTCATTCCCGGACTGGGTTCAACAGTCAATGGTGCGAAATCCTGGATTTCTTTTCCAGGTGGATTCCAGATTCAGCCCGCAGAATTAGCGAAGATTTCAATCATTGTGGGAATGGCGCTGATACTTGCAGAGCGAATTGCGGGAGAAAACGAACCGACCGATCGACAAGTTCTTCAATCTCTTGGAGTCGCGGCAGTACCAGTTGTTCTCATAGTTGCACAACCAGATTTAGGAACCGTACTCATAATTTCTGCGTGCGTTATAACGATGATTGCAGTTTCTGGAGCACGCTTACGTTGGGTAATCGGTTTGTTGGTCGCAGGAATAACTGGCGCATATCTTGCAGTCGCAAGCGGCGAAGTTAGTCAATACCAACTCAATCGCCTTCGTTCGTTTGTTGATCCAAGCGCGGATCCACAAGCAAGCGGATATCAATTACGACAGGCACGAATCACAATTGGCTCTGGAGGATTTCTTGGAAAAGGTTTGTTTGATGGTCCACAAACAAATGGCAGATTTGTTCCTGAACAACATACCGACTTCATATTTACCGTCGCAGGCGAAGAAATTGGCTTTCTCGGCGCCGGATTAATTCTGTTGCTATATATCGTTATTCTCATGAGGGCTTTCTCAATCGCTCGTCGCACAAATGACCTATTTGGCAGAATGGTTTGTGTAGGAGTTATCGCCTGGTTCTCGTTTCAGATATTCGAAAATATTGGAATGACAATGGGATTAATGCCGATGACCGGCGTGCCATTACCTTTCCTCTCTTACGGCGGTTCAAGCATGTTCGCAAACATGATTGGTATCGGGCTTCTGCAAAACGTTTACCAACGCACCCGCTAATTTCACGCTCAAATTAGGCGAGCGGACCTAATATCTGACATACTTCGTTCGTTCCAATCGCCTCATGTTCTTGAGGTCGCCCAGACCGCTCTTTAGGTGCGGTCGGCTGATCCAGATAGAGGCGCCACCAGAGATTTTTACGACGCAAGCTCGAAAGAGCTTCATACAAGAGGATTTGATCGTATGGCTGATGAGCCAAAAAAAGTGCGTAAGCGCGCTGTCAAGAAAAGTGCAACCAAGAGTTCTGCTGCTACTGAAAGAGAAACTCCCGCAAAGGAAAAGAAGAGTAAGAGCGCTGGCGTAATCCCAGCACCAATCTTCCAAGCTGCTCCCGTAGTCACAGCGCCTGCGAAAAGTCGCTCCACTCAAAAGTCTGCCGAGAAACCAGTTTCTAAGGGCGGTGACTCCTCGGGAGTTGCAACAGATCTCGCCACAGATAATGAAAACCGTCGTCGCCGCCGTCGTCGTGGCGGTAGAGGTCGCCGTAGGTCGGAAAAAGATGACACCACAGAAGTAACTCAGTCTCCAGTCATCGACCAAGATTCACCGACATCGGCTGGGTTCAAGAAGCGTCGCCGTCGTCGTCGCTCAGGTTCTGAAGGAGTAACTCCTGGCGAAACTGTCGAAGAAGATGGAGTAGTTACGGTTGTTAAAGTCCGTGAGGCAAGACCGGCTCAAGAACGCCCACAGCGGGAACGTAAGAATTTTGATCGAAATGATCGCGGAAATCGTAATGATCGTAAGTTCCGTGACCGCGACCGTGATCGAGGACGAGAGAGACATCGGTATAGCGATTATCGAGAGAACCGTCGTCGTGGAACCATTCTGACGGATGCAGAATTTCTAGCTCGTCGTGAATCAGTCGATCGTGAAATGTTGGTGCGCCAACAAGGCGATCGCACGCAAATTGCGATTTTAGAAGACAATGTTCTCGTTGAACATTACGTTAACCGTAATAGCAATATTTCTTACGTTGGAAACGTCTATCTAGGAAAAGTTCAGAACGTTCTACCTTCCATGGAAGCAGCGTTCGTTGACATCGGCAAAGGTCGAAATGCTGTTCTTTATGCCGGTGAAGTGAATTGGGATGAAGCTGGACTTACTGATAATCAAGAGCGGAAGATCGAACGAGTTCTCAAGACCGGACAGTCAGTATTAGTTCAAGTCACAAAAGACCCTATTGGTCAAAAAGGTGCACGTCTAACTAGCCAAATATCTCTGCCTGGTCGTTACTTGGTTTATGTACCTGGCGGTGGAATGAGTGGAATTTCTCGCCGACTTCCCGACACCGAACGAGCGCGCTTGAAAGAGATTCTTAAAGGCTTAATTACCGATGAAGAAGGCGTAATTGTCAGAACCGCTGCTGAAGGCGCATCTGATGACGAGCTAACTCGTGATGTTGTAAGGCTTAAAGCGCAATGGGAAGATATCAAGAAGAAATCAGAAGGAACCAGCGTTAACGCACCAGCGCTACTTTATGGCGAGCCGGATCTAACTGTTCGAGTTATTCGCGATATTTTCAATGAAGATTTTCGCAAGCTAACTGTCCAAGGAGATGGCGCCTGGGAAGATATCAACAACTATCTTGGGCATATTGCTCCAGAACTCATTTCAAAAATTGAAAAATGGACAGGTGCTAAAGATCTATTTACGGAAAATCGTGTAGATGAACAACTAGCAAAGGCGCTGGATCGGAAGGTTTATCTTCCTTCAGGCGGTTCTCTTGTTATTGATCGTACTGAAGCGATGGTTGTGATTGACGTCAATACCGGTAAGTTCATTGGTAAAGGTGGAAACCTTGAAGAGACTGTCACAAAGAACAACTTAGAAGCTGCTGAGGAAATTGCACGTCAACTTCGTTTACGAGATCTTGGCGGAATTATCGTTATTGACTTTATCGACATGATTCTCGAATCAAATCGTGAACAAGTTTTGCGTCGACTTGTTGAATGCCTCGGAAGAGATCGCACGAAACATCAAGTTGCTGAAGTTACCTCGCTCGGCCTTGTGCAAATGACTCGAAAGCGCGTTGGCCAAGGTTTGATCGAAGCGTTCTCAACAACGTGTGAAAGTTGTGGTGGTCGGGGAATCCATGTTCATATGGAACCGGTTAACAAGAAGAGTTTGGATCGTGAAGTTGCTCCAAAGTATGATGTTGAGGAAAGCAACGCTGATTCAGAATCTGAGGCATCGCAATCGGATACGGAAGAGGCTCCAAACCAGCCCTCCGATCAAGGTGAAAAACCTCGTTTTGGACGGAAGCGCCGTAGAGCGGCTAGCTCTGGGGTCGTGACCGCCTAACTCAGTTTGACCCTGGTGCGGCTCAATCCGTAACCTAGCCCCCTGCTTTGCAAGACTCGGATCGCAAGACCCGGCTTCGAGCTACATCAGAAATCGGAAGGACAATCGTGTACGCAATCGTGAAGGCTGGCGGCCGCCAGGAGAAAGTCGCTGTTGGCGACACAGTGTTCGTCGATCGCATCGACGCTGCAGCTGGCTCAACAGTGAGCTTCCCTGCAGTTCTCGTCGTTGATGGCGCCGCTGTCACTTCTGACCCAAAAGTTTTGTCCGGCGTAAAAGTCACTGGCGAAATTGTCGAAGAAGTAAAGGGTCCAAAGATCCACATCCTTCGTTACAAGAGCAAAACTGGCTATCGCCGTCGTCAAGGTTTCCGTTCCAAGAACACTCGCGTCAAGATCACTGCAATTAACGGTGTGAAGTAAGGAGTTAAGAAATGGCATCCAAAAAAGGCGTCTCCTCAACCCGTAACGGTCGCGATTCCAATCCGCAATTTCTCGGAATCAAGCGCTTCGGTGGTCAGGTAGTTAACAGCGGCGAGATTCTCGTCCGCCAACGTGGCACCAAGTTTCACCCAGGCAAGAATGTTGGAATCGGTAAGGATGACACACTCTTTGCACTTGCCTCAGGTGCTGTTGAGTTTTCAAACGCTCGTGGTCGTCGAGTCGTCAATATCGTTCCGGTTTCCTAACACAACGGACTTCATAAATTGCGGGTCCGTATCCACGGGCCCGTTTTTTATTTATATCAGCGAAAGGAGAGTTAAGAGATGACAACATTTGTTGATCGTGTGACTCTCCATGCTTCAGCTGGAAAAGGTGGAGACGGTTGTGTTTCTGTGCATCGTGAAAAGTTTGTTCCACTTGGAGGACCAGACGGTGGAAGCGGCGGCCGTGGCGGAGATGTCATTCTCGTTGTCGACCCAAGCGTCACAACACTTCTAGATTTTCATCATTCACCTCACCGAAATGCGAGTTCTGGCCGACAAGGCTATGGCGCATTGAAGAACGGCCCTGATGGTGAAGATCTGATTTTGGGCGTTCCGAATGGAACTGTTGTTATGACCAAAGATGGTCGCGTTCTTGCAGATCTGGTTGGAAATGGCACTCGTTTTGTTGCTGCAAAAGGTGGAGTCGGTGGACTTGGAAACAATGCGCTTGCGTCTTCTCGTCGACGCGCGCCCGGTTTTGCACTTCTTGGAGAGCCCGGCGAAAAACGCACACTTATTCTCGAACTTAAATCTGTCGCTGATATCGGATTAATTGGTTATCCCAGCGCAGGCAAATCTTCTTTAGTCGCCGCAATATCAGCCGCGCGCCCCAAAATCGCCGATTATCCATTTACAACTTTGGCTCCAAATCTTGGCGTTGTTCAAGCCGGAGATTCACGATTCACTGTTGCTGACGTTCCTGGTCTAATTCTCGGCGCATCTGAAGGTAAAGGTTTGGGTCTTCAATTCCTTCGACATATTGAACGTTGTGCAGCTCTAGTTCATGTGCTGGATTGTGGAACATTAGAGAGTGATCGCGATCCAATAAAAGATTTCGAAATTATCGAAAACGAATTGAAGCAGTACGCTGAAGATTTGAGTGACCGTCCAAGAATTGTGGCGCTCAATAAAGTAGATCTACCAGATGGAAAAGCGATGGCGGATATGGTCGAGCCAACCCTTCGTGAACGCGGTTATGAGGTCTATCAAATTTCTGCTGCTGCGCGACTTGGACTTGAACCCTTGCTGTACGCCATGGCAAAACTTGTGAACGAATATCGTGCTAATCAAACTCAAGAAGAAAAAGCACGAATTGTTCTTCGCCCTACACCTATTGATGATGCAGGCTTTAAAGTTACTGCTAACGAAGATGAATCATTCACTGTCATCGGTGCCCGTCCAGAACGATGGGTCCACCAAACGAATTTCAGCAATGCAGAAGCGGTTGGATATCTCGCAGATCGTTTGGCAAGTTTGGGAGTAGAAAAAGAACTCTTCAAACTTGGGGCAAAGCAAGGTGATGAAGTTCGAATTGGTACGGGCGATGACGCAGTCGTCTTTGATTGGGAACCGACTATCGAAGCTGGCGCAGAACTTCTATCTGGACCTCGCGGAGATGACATGCGTATTCCTCGCGGTTGGGAGAAGTACGACGAAGAAGCAATTGATCAATTGGACGATGATGAATTGGCTCAGCAATGGGAATACAACGTCGTGGATTCAACCAATCCGCAAATTTCAACTTCAACGTCGGAGAAATCATGACTCGCAGTGTTGTGACTAATGCTCGTCGTGTTGTTATCAAAATCGGCTCATCTTCATTAACGGGTAAAGATGGAGCCGGACTTGATAGCACCGCCGTTGCAAAGTTAGTGGATGCGGTTGTTCAACTTAAGAATGATGGAAAAGAAGTAATTGTTGTATCTTCTGGCGCAATCGCCGCAGGACTTGCGCCACTTGGTCTGCATGCACGCCCACAAGATCTCGCCACACAACAAGCAGCTGCTTCTGTGGGCCAAGGTTTATTGATACACAGTTATACCGAATCTTTTCAACGCCATTCGATTACGGCGTCGCAAGTTCTGCTCACCATCGAAGATATTGTCCGGCGTTCGCACTATCAGAATGCCCAGCGGACGCTCTTCAAGTTGCTCCAACTTGGCGTTGTCCCGATCATCAACGAAAACGATTCGGTGGGAACCCAAGAAATTCGTTTTGGCGACAATGACCGTATTGCGGCGCTTGTTTCACATCTAGTGGGCGCTGACTTGCTTGTATTGGTAACTGATGTCGATGCCCTCTATGACGCTCCTCCCTTCCAGTCAGGAGCAAAAAAGATTCTTGAAGTGAAGCACATTGATGAAATTTCTACCGCAGAAATCGGGGGAGCTGGTTCAAAAGTTGGTAGTGGTGGAATGGTCACAAAGATTGAAGCCGCTCGAATCGCAACCGGTGCTGGAATACCTATGTTGTTGACTTCATTAAACGAAGTATCGCAATCTTTAACCGGTTCTGAGTCTGGAACTCTTTTCCTTGCTTCGACCAGCAAAAAGTCATCACGTCTATTGTGGCTCGCTCATGCAGCAACTCCGCGGGGTCGGGTAATTCTGGATGCAGGCGCTGTCACAGCGCTAAAAGAACGTGGCGTTTCGCTTCTTCCTGCTGGAGTTACTGCAGTAACGGGCGAATTTAGCTCTGGTGACACCATTGAAATAGCGAGCGCTGATGGCACTGTTATTGCTCGAGGGCTGGTTGCTTTTGATTCGGAAGAAATTCCACAGATGTTAGGTCGTTCGACTAAAGAACTCGCAAAAGAGCTCGGGCCCGAATATGAACGCGAACTAGTCCATCGAGACGACATGGTGTTGCTATGAGTAATGATCTATTAATTGCTAACTTAGCCGACACAGCTCGTAAAGCGGGCCGTTCCCTTGTAGCTGCGACTTATGAAGAGCGCCAAAAAGCACTATTGAACATCGCTGACGCTCTTGAAGCTCGAAGCGCAGAAATTATTGTGGCAAATAGCGAAGATATGGAACGCGGAAAATCAAGTGGCCTGAACTCGCAACTTCTTGATCGTCTGATGCTCAACAAATCAAGAATCGCGGGGATCGCAGGAGGCGCAAGAAAAGTTGCAGCGCTACCTAATCCACTTGGAACCATTCTTCGAAAGCGCACTCTTGAAAACGGATTACAGTTAACCCAAATATCCGTACCTTTTGGCGTTGTTGGAATGGTCTACGAAGCGCGTCCTAATGTCACTGTCGATGCAGCAGTAATTCTCTTGATGTCAGGTAATGCCGCTTTGCTACGAGGATCGTCGTCGGCAGAAAAAAGTAATGAAGTGTTGATCTCAATCATGCGTGATGCGCTACAGAAAACTTCGATCTCACCTGATGTACTGCAGTTGATCCCAACCCACGATCGCGATACTACTCGCGCACTTTTGCATGCGCGCGGCAAAGTAGATTTAGTCATTCCTCGCGGAAGCGCCGCCCTTATTCGAATGGTGGTAGATGAATCAACGGTTCCCACAATAGAAACTGGAGCGGGCGTCTGTCACGTATATGTGGATTCAGACGCGGATTTAGAGAAGGCTCTGCCAATTCTGATGAACTCCAAAACTCATCGCCCAAGCGTCTGCAATGCTGCTGAAACTCTTCTGGTACACAAAGATGTAGCAGATAAGTTCTTAGCTACAGCTCTGAGAGAACTGCATGGCGCTGGAGTAAAACTTCATTGTGATGAAGAGTCATTACATGTTGCTCACGATCTCAATATTCCTGCCGAGTCAGCCACCCAAGAGAGTTGGTCGACCGAATATGGCGTTTTGGAAATGAATGTTGCTGTCGTTCCATCTCTCATTGCTGCAGCTGATCACATCATCAAATATGGCACTAACCACACTGAGGCTATCGTTACAGAATCTGAATCCAACGCTGCTCAGTTCATAGCACTCTCTGATTGCGCTGCGGTAATGGTCAATGCTTCTACGAGATTTACTGATGGCGAAGAGATGGGATTTGGAGCCGAAATCGGAATCTCAAACCAGAAGCTTCATGCTCGAGGACCAATGGGGCTAGAGCAAATGACCACAACCACATGGATTGTGAAAGGAGATGGCCAGATCCGAAAGTAATTCGCGTTGAATGCGAAACTCTCGGTAAGGTGACCTTTATGTCGAACATCTCACGCGATGATGTTGCTAACCTCGCGAAGTTGGCGCGAATTGATCTTTCAGAAGATGAACTTAACCATCTCTCTCAAGAACTCTCCGTAATCCTAGATGCAGTAGCTCGTGTGCAAGAAGTTGCAAGCGCTGATGTGCCCCCGACGTCGCATCCACTGCCACTCAAAAACGTCTTCCGCGAAGATGAAGTACGACCAAGTTTGTTGCCAAAAGATGCGCTCTCAGGCGCTCCCGCTCAAGAAGAACAACGTTTTAAAGTTCCTCAAATCCTTGGTGAAGAGCAATGATCAAGAAATCGGCAGTAGAAATGGCGCAAGCTCTCTCGCGCGGCGAACTCTCTAGTCTTGAATTAACGCAAGCACATCTTGATCATATTTCCAAAGTAGATTCGCAGGTACATGCCTTTCTTCATATCGATACCGAGGGCGCGTTGGCTCAAGCAAAAGATGTCGATACTCGACGCAAAGCAGGCGAGAAACTTTCGCCACTAGCGGGAGTGCCTCTCGCACTTAAAGATGTGATGGTTCAAAAAGGAATTCCCACAACGTGTGGTTCGAAGATGCTAGAAAATTGGCGTCCACCATATGACTCAACTGTTGTCGCTCGTTTGAAAGATAACGGAATCATCATTCTTGGAAAAACCAATATGGATGAGTTTGCGATGGGTTCATCCACTGAAAATTCAGCCTATGGACCAACGCATAATCCTTGGGATTTAACGCGAATCCCCGGAGGATCAGGTGGAGGATCTTCCGCAGCGCTTGCAGCATTTGAGGCGCCACTCGCGATCGGTACAGATACCGGTGGTTCTATCCGACAACCTGCAGCTGTAACTGGAACAGTCGGAGTAAAACCAACATATGGTGGAGTCTCGCGGTATGGACTCGTTGCTTTCTCATCTTCATTAGATCAAGCCGGTCCTTGTGCACGAACAGTCCTTGACGCTGCATATCTACATGAAGCAATTGGTGGATATGACCGAATGGATTCAACATCCATCAACGCTCCAATCCCTCCAGTCGTTGCAGCAGCAAAGAGCGGCGATATAAAAGGTATGAAAATTGGCGTCATCAAAGAATTGCAAGGTGATGGCTACCAACCTGGAGTTCTGAAACTTTTCAATCAATCTCTAGAATTACTTGCTTCTCTTGGTGCAGAAATCGTTGAAGTTTCATGTAAGTATTTTGATTATGCCTTAGCTGCTTACTATCTCATCGCTCCCAGTGAATGCTCTTCAAACTTGGCTCGTTTTGATGCTATGCGATATGGAATTCGAGTTGGCGAAGGATCGGCGGAAGAAGTTATGAATGCCACTCGTCAATTAGGTTTCGGTCGAGAAGTTAAGCGGCGCATCATCCTCGGAACGTATGCGCTATCAAGTGGATATTACGACGCTTACTATGGAAGTGCACAGAAAGTTCGCACTCTAATTTCTCGCGACTTTGAGGCCGCTTTTACCAAAGCTGATGTCCTTGTATCTCCAACTGCGCCCACAACTGCTTTCAAGATTGGTGAAAAAGCAAATGATCCAATTGCGATGTATCTCAACGACATCGCGACGATTCCAACCAATCTTGCTGGTATTGGTGGCATGTCCGTTCCTTCTGGTTTAGCTGAAGAAGATGGCTTGCCTGCTGGATTCCAAATCATGGCACCTGCGATGAAAGATGATCGCATGTATCAAGTAGGCGCCGCCCTTGAAGCCGCTCTTGTCAGTAAATGGGGCAAGCCCATCTTGGATTACGCGCCTATTTTAGGAGCGCGCTAATGGCTCTGACCTATGACGATGTAATCGCCAAGTATGAACCCGTACTTGGATTAGAAGTTCACGTCGAACTTGGCACCGAATCAAAGATGTTCTGTGGATGTAACACAGTCTTTGGCGCAGAACCAAATACTCAGACCTGCCCCATATGCCTTGGACTTCCTGGCTCTTTGCCTGTTGTCAATGCAAAGGCAATTGATTACACAATCGCAATTGGACTGGCTTTAAACTGTTCAATCGCTCCATTTAGTCGCTTTGCTCGCAAGAATTACTTCTATCCAGATATGCCCAAGAACTTTCAAACTTCTCAATACGACGAACCAATCTGTACAAACGGCTACCTCGACGTGATGGTAGATACCGATGAGGGTCCTCAAGAATTCCGTATCGAAATCGAACGAGTGCATATGGAAGAGGACACTGGTAAGTCACTCCATATGGGTGGTGCGACCGGACGAATTCATGGCGCAGATTATTCACTTCTTGATTACAACCGTGCCGGAATTCCTCTAGTCGAGATTGTCACCAAGGTCGTAACGGGAACCGGCAAATATGCTCCTGAGGTAGCGAGAGCGTATGTTTCCGAATTACGCGACATCTTGCGGGGACTTGGAGTAAGCGATGTAAAGATGGAGCAAGGATCACTGCGTTGTGATGCAAACGTCTCCTTGCGACTTATTGGTGCTGAAAAACTTGGCACTCGAAGTGAAACGAAAAATGTAAATTCATTACGTTCAGTAGAACGAGCGGTTCGTGGCGAGATGATCCGTCACGCTGAACTTTTGAATAAAGGGGAGCGCGTGGTTCAAGAAACTAGACACTTCCACGAAGACACTGGTCTCACCACCCCAGGTCGATCGAAGGAGCAAGCCGAGGATTATCGTTATTTCCCCGAACCAGATTTGGTCCCAGTCGCACCAAGTAACGAGCTGATTGAAAAGATTCGCGCAACGCTTCCAGAAAAGCCATCGATGCGTCGAAAGAAACTACAAGAAGCATGGCAAGTTCCAGATAAAGAAATGGCTGCGATGATCAATGCTGACGTACTTGATCTTGTTGAAGCGACGGTTAAATTAGGTTCAGATCCAACTCGCGCTCGCGGTTGGTGGCTTGGTGAGATTGCGCGCATTGCAAATGAACGTGGAATTGGTGCATCCGAAATGCCAATCACGCCCGCCGACGTCGCTGAAATCGTTTCACTTATAACTTCTGGAGAGTTGACTGACAAACTCGCACGCCAAGTTGTTGAAGGCGTAATCAATAATGAAGGTCGCCCAGCAGAAATCATCGAAAAACGCGGCATCAAAGTGGTTTCTGATGATGCTGCGTTGATGGTTGCAATCGAGAAAGCCATCGCAGCTCAACCAGATGTTGCGGAGAAGGTAAGGAACGGACATGTTCCCGCTGCTGGCGCATTAATTGGCGCAGTAATGAAAGAAACAAAAGGACAAGCAGATGCTTCCAAAGTTCGTGAATTGCTTCTCAAGCATTTAGGTCAAGCGTAAGTAGACTCTCGCCATGTCCAATCCCATGAAACCCCGTTCGGGTCTTGTAACAGATGGACTAGAACGCGCACCCGCCCGCGGAATGTTGCGTGCTGTGGGAATGAAAGATGAAGATTGGCAAAAACCTCAAATTGGTATTGCTTCGTCGTGGAATGAAATCACTCCGTGCAATCTCTCACTTGATCGTCTGGCAAAAGCATCAAAGCAAGGAGTGATTGAAGCTGGCGGATTTCCAATGCAATTTGGAACAATCTCAGTATCCGATGGAATTTCCATGGGACACGAAGGAATGCATTTCTCTCTTGTGTCTCGAGAAGTAATTGCAGATTCCGTTGAAACAGTAATGCAAGCAGAACGTCTCGATGGAATGGTTACTTTTGCAGGTTGCGATAAATCTTTACCTGGGATGATGATGGCTGCGGCACGTATAGATGTCGCTAGTGTTTTTGTTTACGCGGGTTCAACTCTGCCTGGCCAGGTAGATGGTCGGGATGTCACCATCATTGATGCATTCGAAGCAGTTGGTGCTTGTGCACGTGGTCTTATCTCACAAGAAGAAGTAGACAAGATTGAGCGAGCTATCTGCCCCGGTGAAGGCGCGTGTGGCGGTATGTATACCGCGAACACAATGGCCACTATCGGAGAAGCAATCGGACTTTCACTTCCCGGTTCAGCTGCGCCGCCAGCCGTTGATCGCCGTAGAGATACATACGCAATTAAATCTGGAGCTGCCGTTGTCGAGTTGATTCGCAAAGGAATCACTACTCGACAGATTCTCACAAAACGCGCCTTTGAAAATGCGATCACAGCGTTGATGGCTCTGGGTGGTTCCACAAATGCCGTGCTCCACCTCCTTGCAATTGCACACGAAGCGCGAGTCGATCTTTCTCTTGATGACTTCCATCGCATTGGCTCAAAAGTTCCACTACTTGGCGATCTAAAACCATTTGGAAAATTCGTTATGAGTGATGTCGATAAAGTTGGTGGAATCCCGGTTATTTTGAAGTCATTACTCGATGCTGGATTACTCCATGGAGATTGTTTGACCGTAACTGGAAAGACTATGGCTGAAAATCTTGCTGATATCAATCCACCAGATCCTGATGGCGAAATTCTTAAAGCGATTAAGTCACCTATGGCCGCAACTGGTGGAATAACAATTTTGGGAGGATCACTCGCTCCTGATGGCGCTGTCACAAAAGTTGCTGGTGTTGGTGTGGAAACATTCGAGGGTCCGGCTCGCGTTTTTGATCGCGAACAATCTGCAATGCAGGCTCTAGAAGACGGAACGATTCAAGCTGGCGATGTTGTTGTGATCCGCTACGAAGGTCCAAAAGGCGGGCCAGGTATGCGAGAAATGTTGATGATCACTGGCGCAATTAAAGGTGCAGGTCTTGGCAAATCAGTTCTTCTTCTCACTGATGGACGTTTCTCGGGAGGAACCACTGGATTGTGCGTTGGTCATGTCGCACCTGAAGCAGTCGATGGCGGCCCGATTGCATTCGTTAAAGATGGAGATCGAATCCGAATCAATATTTCTGATCGAACTCTTGATCTGCTTGTAGATGAAAAAGAATTAGCTGCAAGAAAAGTGAACTTCTCTCCACTTCCACATCGATATACAACTGGAGTTTTATCTAAGTACTCCAAGCTGGTCGGCTCGGCCTCTCAGGGCGCCGTCTGCGACTAAACACCATCCACGCCCCGTTCATATTGTGAGATAGGCATCTCAGGGGTTGACTCATACTTTTTGCGAGGGGATAATTCGTGTCATGTCAGCGAAAACCGCATCTGTCTCAATCGTTGTGTCAGTCGTGGTGATTCGCTGCGCGTGAACTAAATCAAGTTCACGCGCACCCTCAGGAAACTGAGGGTTTTTGCATTAATGGGCGGAATTAAATCCAAGAAAGGAGTCGAAGATGAGTAATCAGATTACGGGAGCCCAAGCTCTTGTGAACGCGCTAGAAGATTCGGGCGTTGACGTCATGTTCGGCATTCCTGGCGGAGCAATCCTTCCTGCTTATGATCCCATTTACGATTCAAAAATTCGTCACATCTTGGTACGTCACGAACAAGGCGCAGGACATGCGGCTACCGGTTATGCCCAAGTAACTGGACGAGTTGGAGTCTGCATCGCAACTTCTGGTCCCGGAGCAACAAATCTTGTTACGCCACTTGCGGACGCCCAAATGGATTCAGTTCCAATAGTCGCAATCACTGGTCAAGTTCCTGCTCCTGCTATCGGTACTGATGCTTTCCAAGAGGCAGATATTCGTGGCGTGACAATGCCGATCACAAAACATAATTACTTGGTAACTGATCCGCGGGAAATTCCGAAAGCAATTGCAGAAGCCTTTTATATTGCTAATTCTGGTCGACCTGGTCCAGTCTTGGTTGATATCGCAAAAGATGCGCTACAGAAGATGACTGATTACAACTATCCGTCATCCATTAATCTCTTGGGTTATAAACCACAAACCGAACCTAATGCTCAATCAATTCGAGATGCGGCTGCGCTCATTTCGCAGTCAGCAAAACCAGTTTTCTATGTTGGCGGTGGCGTCATCAAAGCAAACGCATCAAAGGACTTGTTAAAGCTTGCCGAACTTGTTGGCGCACCAGTCGTCACAACACTTATGGCTCGAGGTGCCTTCCCAGATAGCCATAACCAGCACCTTGGAATGCCCGGAATGCATGGCACCGTCGCAGCCGTCACAGCCCTTCAAAAAGCTGATCTGCTCATTACTCTCGGAGCACGTTTTGATGATCGCGTGACTGGAAAACTCTCGACTTTCGCCGTAAATGCGAAGATCATCCACGCTGATATTGATCCCGCTGAAATCGGCAAGAATCGCTATGCAGATGTGCCAGTTATTGGCGACCTTGGACCAATTATTCGCGCTCTCATTCCTGCCGTCGAAGCGGAATTCAAGAAAAATAAACCTGATCTCTCAACATGGTGGCGTCAAATGGGATCGCTTCGCGAGAAGTATCCACTTGGCTATAACGAACCACAGGATGGATCACTATCGCCTCAATATGTCATTGAACGAATTGGTGCGATTACTGGACCTGACGGAATTTATGTTGCAGGTGTTGGTCAACACCAGATGTGGGCTTCGCAATTTGTTAAATATGAAAAACCTCGAACTTGGTTGAACTCTGGCGGACTTGGAACTATGGGATATGCCGTTCCTGCTGCAATGGGTGCAAAAGTCGGGGCGCCCGAAACTCCAGTGTGGGCAATTGATGGCGATGGCTGTTTCCAAATGACTAATCAAGAACTTGTTACGTGTGCTCTCAACAACATTCCAGTAAAAGTTGCGATCATTAATAATGAAAGCCTTGGCATGGTTCGTCAATGGCAATCTCTGTTTTACCAAAACCGCTATTCCAATACAGATCTACATTCCAAGCGAATTCCTGACTTTGCCAAATTAGCTGAAGCAATGGGTTGTGTCGGACTTCGTTGTGAAACAAATGGTGATGTCGACAAGATCATCAAAGAGGCAAACGCAATAAATGATGCACCTGTCGTTGTTGATTTCAGTGTTTATCGTGATGCGATGGTCTGGCCGATGGTCGCTGCCGGAACCTCTAACGATGACATCATGATTGCTAAAGAAATGGCGCCAGATTGGGATTCACAGGAGTTATAACCATGGCCCAACACACTCTCTCAGTACTCGTCGAAAATAGTCCCGGAGTTCTTGCTCGAGTAGCATCACTTTTCTCACGTCGTGGCTACAACATTGATTCTCTCGCCGTGGGTCCGACCGAAAACTCTGCTGTTTCACGAATGACTATTGTCCTTAATTTAGAGGGCCACGCTTTAGATCAAGTAAGCGCGCAACTCTTCAAGTTGGTTAATGTCATTGGTATACAAGAAATGACCGCAGATCAGTCACGCCAGCGCGAATTGCTGATGGTAAAAGTTAAGAATTCATCTGACTCTCGCTCTGCAATCGAAGCAATAGTGTCTCGATTCAAAGGCGAAATTGTTGATGAAACCAAAACCTCACTTACAATCGAAGCGATCGGCGCCAGCAAAGATATTGCGGCGTTGGTTGCAGAGTTGCACAAGTTTGGTGTGAAAGAACTCGTTCAATCAGGTCTTATCGCCCTGGAAAAGGGAGATATCACTTTGGTTGAGCGAACCTTGAAAGAAACTGGCCTTGCCTCTTCGGAGTCTCACAGCCAGACCGCGGACTATCAAAACTAACGAGAAAGCTGGAACGAACGTGGCAACTATCTATCATGACGAAGATGCAGATCTTTCGGTAATTCAAGGCCGCAAAGTTGCAATCATCGGTTACGGCTCACAAGGACATGCTCATGCGCTCAATCTGCGCGACAGTGGCGTTGATGTCAGAGTCGGACTTGCTGAAGGTTCCAAATCTCGGGCAAAAGCGGAGCAAGAGGGATTACGTGTAGTTTCAGTTGCAGAAGCGGTCAAAGAAGCAACAGTGATCATGTTGCTCGCTCCTGATCACAAGCAACGCCATATCTATTCTGAATCAATTGAACCTAATCTCAAAGCTGGAGATGCGCTGTTCTTTGGACATGGTTTCAATATTCGTTTTGGGTACATCAAGCCTCCAGCAAATATTGATGTCTGCATGGTCGCGCCAAAAGGTCCGGGCCATCTTGTACGTCGTGAATATGTTGCCGGACGAGGCGTTCCAGATATCGTCGCTGTCGAACAGGACGCTACGGGAAGCGCGTGGCCACTGACGCTTTCCTATGCCAAAGCTATGGGTGGACTTCGCGCAGGCGGGATTCTCACCACATTTACTGAGGAAACAGAGACCGATCTTTTTGGCGAACAATCCGTACTTTGTGGCGGCGCTTCGCAACTAGTTCAGTATGGTTTTGAAACCCTCATCGAAGCTGGCTACCAACCAGAAGTTGCATACTTTGAATGCCTCCATGAGTTGAAGTTAATTGTTGATTTGATGTACGAAGGTGGAATCGCAAAGCAGCGTTGGTCAGTTTCTGATACCGCTGAATATGGTGACTACATCTCAGGTCCACGTGTTATTGACCCTCATGTGAAAGAAAACATGAAAGCAGTTCTAGCTGATATTCAAAGTGGAGCTTTCGCGGCTCGCTTCATTGCAGATCAAGACGCCGGTGCACCTGAATTTAAGGCGCTTCGTGCGAAAGGTGAACAACATCCCATTGAGGAAGTTGGACGAAATCTTCGCAAGATGATGTCGTGGGTAAAGGCCGCAAATAAAGATGATTACAAAGAAGGATCGGCTGCGCGTGACTAAACCTGTCGTCTTAATCGCAGAGGAATTGAGTCCAGCAACGCTTGAAGCTCTGGGTCCTGATTTCGAAGTTCGTAATTGCGATGGCGCTAATCGGGCAGAACTCCTTCCAGCGCTTGCCGCAGGAGTTGATGCCGTTCTCATTCGCTCTGCGACGAAGATGGACGCCGAAGCAATTTCGGCTGCAAAAGGTTTGAAAGTTATTGCGCGCGCCGGTGTTGGGCTAGATAACGTGGATATTCCTGCAGCAACTGCTGCTGGAGTCATGGTCGTTAATGCTCCTACATCAAACATTGTCAGCGCTGCGGAACTTGCGATTGCACTTTTACTGGCATCCGCACGACATGTGTCTCCTGCTCACGCTGCCTTGAAGAATGGTAAGTGGGCTCGCTCTAAGTACACGGGCGCAGAACTCTTTGAAAAGACTCTAGGAGTCGTTGGTTTTGGACGTATTGGTCAACTCGTTGCTCACCGTATGCAAGCTTTTGGCATGAAAGTTGTTGCCTATGATCCTTATCTTCAGCCAGCGCGCGCTGCGCAACTCGGAGTCGATCTCGTGTCACTCGACGAACTTCTTGCTGCATCGGATTTCATCACGATACATCTTCCAAAGACTAAAGAAACCGCAAACCTCATTGGTGAAGATGCGCTGAAAAAAGTTAAGCCCACAGTCAGAATAATTAATGCAGCACGCGGCGGAGTGCTTGATGAAGCAGCTTTGCATAAAGCAATTACAGAAGGACGAGTTGCTGGCGCAGGTCTCGATGTTTTTTCAACCGAGCCATGCACCGATTCACCACTCTTTGCTTTGGATCAAGTAGTTGCTACGCCACACCTGGGAGCTTCAACTGATGAAGCCCAAGAGCGTGCTGGTATCGCAGTTGCAATCTCAGTACGCAAAGCACTTTCGGGTGAACTAGTTCCTGACGCTGTGAACGTCAAAGGTGGAGAAATTCACGAGGAAATTCGTCCATCGCTTCCTCTGGTTGAGAAGATGGCACAGATCGCAACATCGCTTGAAGGTGAATTGCCCGTTACGCTCGAAATAACTGTGCGTGGTGAGGTTTCAGTGCACGATTGTTCGATACTTGCAACGTCCGCTCTCAAGGGCGCGTTACTTGCTACGGGAATGGAAGATGTCACCTACGTAAACTCACCAAATTTGGCCCAAGAAAAGGGAATGACCTCATCAGTTGTGACCGAATCTGAATGCGAGGATTACCGCAGCATGATCGCTCTGCGTGCCGCCTTTTCCAATGGTGCACGAGTTGAAGTGGATGCGACGCTTATGGGCATTCGCAAAGTGGAGAAGATTGTTCGAATCAACAAGTTTGATATCGAACTTCCTCCATCTGACCACTTACTCTTTCTCATATATGAAGATAAACCTGGAGTAGTGGGCGCGGTTGGAAATATCCTAGGTGGAACCAAAATCAATATTGCAAATATGCAAGTTGCCCGAGAGAAGGCCGGAGGAGAAGCGCTGATGGCTCTCACTGTCGACTCTGCGATTCCATCTGATGTCACATCGAAAATCGCCAAAGAAATTGGCGCACGAGTATCTCGATCGGTGTCGTTGCAGCTATGAATAAGAATTTTAAACTTGCAGTTATTGGTGGCGATGGAATTGGTCCTGAAGTTGTGGCCGAAGGACTTAAAGTCTTGGATGCTGTCGCGTCCAAATATGGCGCAACTTTTTCCAAAAAAGACTTTGATTTAGGCGCTCGCTTCTGGCATAAAACTGGTGAGACGCTTCCTGATACCGTATTGGAAGAGTTAAAAACTTTTGATGTGATTTTACTTGGAGCAGTCGGCGACCCTTCAGTTCCCAGCGGAGTTTTAGAACGAGGATTGTTATTGAAACTCCGTTTCGCCTTCGATCATTACATTAATTTGAGACCGGCTCGGCTTTATCCAGGAACGAGAAGTCCGCTTCGCACTGAGGCTCCAATCGATTTCGTAGTTGTACGTGAAGGAACGGAAGGTCCTTACGTTGGAGCGGGCGGTGTTCTTGCACATGGAACTGCAGATGAGATTGCAACTGAAGAGAGTTTAAATACCAGACGTGGCGCCGAACGAGTAATTCGTGATGCTTTTGCTCGCGCCCAGAAACGCCCGCGAAAGAAACTGACGCTCGTTCACAAAAATAATGTTCTTACCCGCGCAGGTGGATTGTGGACTCGAACATTTAACGAGGTAGCACAAGAGTTCCCAGACATAGCAACGGATTATCTCCATGTCGATGCAGCCTCAATGTTCTTTGTAACAAATCCGGAACGTTTTGATGTCGTTGTCACCGATAATCTCTTTGGCGATATTTTGACCGATATTGCGGCTGCAATCTGCGGCGGAATAGGTCTTGCCGCTTCAGGAAATATAAATCCTGAAGGTAAGTTCCCATCAATGTTTGAACCTGTGCATGGCTCCGCTCCAGATATTGCTGGAAAAGGAATTGCTGATCCGACTGCCACAGTAATGTCTGTCGCAATGTTGTTGCGTCATCTTGGTCTAAACGAAGCCGCACAAGATGTTGAAAGAGCGGTCGAAAGTGATCTACTTAGTCGTGGAGATACTAAACGCAGCACCACAGAAGTTGGCGATGCTCTCGTGAAAGCGCTCGGCAAGTGAAGATTAACGTCATTCCATCCACGAATTGTGTTCCCGATTCTCAACGTGAGAAGTATGTCGCCGAACCTGGTTTCGGAAAATACTTCACTGATCATATGGTGGTTGCAGAATGGAATCAGAGTTCCGGATGGTCTGATGCGACTGTAAAAGCGTATGGGCCTCTGAATTTAGATCCCGCTGCGATGGTTTTTCACTATGGTCAAGAGATATTCGAAGGTATGAAAGCGTATTCACAACCTGATGGTTCGATTGCTCTCTTTCGCCCTGAAGCGAATGGTCTACGTTTTGCAAAGAGCGCAGCGCGCATCACACTTCCAGAATTACCGGTAGATGATTTTGTTGCTGCTGTAAAAGCGCTGGTTTTGCAAGATTCTGGCTGGGTGCCAAGAAAGATTGGCGAATCCCTCTATATACGTCCATTCATGATCGCGACTGAAGTGGGGCTCGGAGTTCGCCCATCAAATAAAGCACTCTTTGCAATTATTGCGACTCCTGCTGCTGCATATTTCAACGCTGCAAAAGCAGTAACAGTGTGGATTTCTACCGAATACGTTCGCGCAGCACTTGGCGGAACTGGTGAAGCAAAATGTGGCGGTAATTACGCGGCGTCGCTACTTGCGCAACAACAAGCTGCGAAAGAAGGTTGCGATCAAGTCGTGTGGCTTGATGCAAAAGAGCGACGTTGGGTTGAAGAAATGGGCGGAATGAATCTTTATTTCGTTCGCGGCAAAGGTAAAGACGCCACCATTTTTACTCCGAAGTTAACAGGAACTTTGTTGCCTGGAATTACTCGTGACTCAATCCTCTCTGTTGCTTCAGATCTTAGTTACAAAGTGGAAGAAGGAATGATTTCGACTGACGAATGGCGTGACGGCGTTGCAAGTGGTGAGATCTCAGAAATATTCGCATGCGGTACGGCTGCAGTTATCGCCCCCGTTGGTTCTGCTAAAAGCGCTCACGGAACTTGGATGACAGGAGATGGAAATCCTGGTCCCATAACGATGGAGATTCGCAATCACCTCCTTGGAATTCAACATGGAACCATTGCAGATAAACATGGCTGGATGAAGAAAGTCCTCTAATGACTATCTCTGATGCATTTCATATCTACGACACCACGCTTCGAGATGGCGCCCAACAAGAAGGTCTGAATCTCTCGGTTCATGACAAGCTCACAATTGCGCGCCACCTTGATGATCTTGGAGTTGGGTTCATTGAAGGTGGCTGGCCCGGTGCAAATCCCAAGGACACCGAATTCTTCAAATTAGCCCAGACCGAATTGAAATTGAAAAATGCGACTTTTGTTGCATTTGGAGCAACCCGTAGACCAAATGTGAAAGCTGCTGATGACGCGCTACTTCGAGCACTTCAAGATTCCGGCGCGCCGGTCGTTACCTTGGTAGCTAAATCGCACGATCGTCATGTTGATTTGGCACTTAAGACGCATCTTGATGAAAACTTGGCAATGATTAAAGATTCGATTGAGTTCCTGCGTAAAGGTGGGCAGAGAGTTTTTCTTGATGCCGAACATTTCTTTGATGGTTATAGATCTAATTCTGCGTATGCACTCGAAGTGGTTCGCACTGCGGCAGCTGCAGGAGCGGATGTAATCGCTCTTTGTGACACCAACGGTGGCATGTTGCCAGATGAGTTATCGAGCGTTGTGCATGAAGTACTTGGTAAAAGCTCGGCAAGATTAGGAATTCACTGTCACAACGACACCGGATGTGCAATCGCGAATTCCCTCGCTGCTGTGGCAGCTGGCGCCACACATGTTCAAGGAACTTTAAATGGATATGGCGAACGGACTGGAAATGCTGATTTAGTCTCAATAATCGCCAACTTACAATTAAAGAAGAAGCAACAAGTTCTCCCTCAAGGGGCGCTAGAAGAAGCTTTCCGCATCTCACACGCAGTTGCTGAGGTAACTAATGTTTCTCCAAGTTCACGACAGCCATATGTAGGAGTCTCGGCATTCGCTCATAAAGCGGGTCTTCATGCCTCAGCCATTAAAGTCGATCCAGCTCTGTATCAACATGAAGATCCTGAAAGCGTTGGAAACGATATGCGAATGTTGGTCTCCGATATGGCGGGACGAGCTTCAATTGAATTGAAGTCTCAAGAACTGGGCATAGATTTAAGTAAAGAGAAAGAAGTTGTAAGTCGCGTCGTGGAGCGAGTAAAAAGTATGGAAGCGCGCGGATATACCTTTGAAGCGGCTGACGCATCATTTGAATTACTGCTTCGAGAAGAACTCGATGGCAAGCGTCCCCGATTCTTTACACTAGAGAGTTGGGAAACCACGGTTGACCAAAATATTGATCACACAGTCACCTCACGTGCCTCGGTAAAGATCCGCGCACAAGGCGCTGTTATTGAATCTAAGGGGACTGGAAATGGTCCCGTCAACGCGATTGACCGCGCGCTTCGAAATGGATTAGAGAAGCAGTTTCCAGAATTGGCCGAACTTGAACTCACAGATTACAAAGTTCGAATCTTGGAGGGCCGTCTGGGTACCGGAGCGGTTACTCGTGTGCTTGTAGAAACTAGTGACGGCAATGGAGAGTGGAGCACGATTGGCGTACATGAAAATGTTATAGCGGCCTCCGCTATGGCTTTAGAAGACGCTTTGACTTATGGTCTGCTTCGACGCGGCAAGAAGCCCGAATAAATCACCAGAACAGGAGAGATTGGTTCGATGAAAACGGCGCTAAAGAAGGGCCAGCGCAATACTCCAGATGAAACATCAGATTGGCTCCGAGCTCGAATGAAATCACTAGGAATATCAGGTCTCGAGGAATTACATCAACGTAGTGGAATCGATCGAGGGTCACTGTCACGATATTTTCGCCAAGAGCGAGTTCCAAAGGTTGATGTGATCGCCCCGTTATGTGAGGCACTTGAAGTTTCTCCCGAAACTTTGCTTATTGCATTGGGAGCAATCGAACGAAAATCTCGGTAATCAATCTCGAGCGGTGATGATTAAATCATCTCCAACTCGAGTGAAGTTTCGCGGAAAAGAGTCATCAGACCACAGTCGATGAACGAGCGCCATCTGATCATTGGAAAGAATGCCAGCGGCTACATCGAGGATGTCATCAAAATCGTGGCTAGTGCCAATCGTAATTCTTATCTCAGTAGCATTGTTAGTGATGGAAGGTTCGACACAAGTATCACTCACCACTAGCGCTAAATTCATATCCGCTCCTTTCGAAGAGTTGCCAAGGAATCCATTCGGGGCTGACAAACCACCGAAGGTGATGCACAGGCATCGAAAGTCAGCTTGGCTCTAGTGTTGCGTATTAGCAACGCTGTGTCCATCCACTCTTTGTATGGTTTTTGAGTAACCTGTTGCGTATGGCATTAGAGAATGAACTAGAAGAGGCGTATCGCTCTCATCTCATAAATGAGCGAAACCTTTCAGACAATTCAGTGCGCGCTTACCTTGCTGATCTTGAGTCATTGCTAGTGCATGTAAATCAACTTGGAGTTTCAGAGTTCTCACAACTCACTCTCAACCACATTCGCTCATGGCTCGCTAACCTCCAAACCCGAGGTGCGGCTCGATCGTCAATAACTCGCCGAGTCGTATCGATTCGTGCGTTCACATATTGGGGAGCGAATAATGGATGGCTTGCTTCAGATATCGGTAGAGACCTGATCGCGCCCAAACCTGAGAGACATCTTCCTGACGTGCTTGATATTGAAAGTGCGGCAATTACGCTCGAAGCATTACAAGTCAGAGCACATGAGGATGAGGGGCCGTTAACGATACGAGATTTGGCGATTGTTGAAGTTCTCTACGGCTCTGGAATTCGAGTCTCCGAATTAACTGGTCTGAATATGGAAGATATTGATCGTGAACGTAACACTTTACGGGTAATTGGCAAAGGCAATAAAGAACGGATAGTTCCTATTGGGCTTCCCGCCATTCATGCGATTGAAAATTGGATTAAGCAGGGCAGAAGCAAAATTTTAAGTGAAGTGAGCGAACGAGCATTATTCCTGGGCTCTCGCGGAAAACGTATTGATCAACGTGTCGTGCGAGAAATTGTTTATGAAGCCACCCAAGCGCTGGGAGGAAATAAAAGATTGGGTCCACATGCATTAAGGCATTCAGCCGCCACGCACTTACTAGAAGGGGGAGCAGATCTTCGGACTGTTCAAGAAATTTTGGGGCACTCTTCACTTTCAACCACGCAGATTTACACACACGTATCGGAAGAGAGAATAAAGAAAGCTTACGATCAAGCCCATCCACGCGCTTAACGATTAATTGGAGTTTATTGGCGCTTCACGCCGTTGCAATGTCGCCCAACTTTCACTGTGAGATTCTGGAGTGGTCGCAAGACCGGTAATCAGTCCAATGAGAAATGCAGCGACAACAATCGCGAACTTCATGCTGTGACCATGCCTGAACCACGAAATAGCCAGGTTTCTATGCGGGAAATCCGTGGAAAAAGTGGGGCTGTGGGTCAGGTAGGATTCGGTCCGCACAGAAATAAACCTCTGTGACTTCACGCGTCTACTTCTCGATCGCACACGCGGCGATTGAAAGAAGAACCATCTCGGTCTGACTCGAATGAGTTAGTCGGTGCCCAGACGCTAGAGAACCAACAAACGTTGGTTCGTTAACCGATGCGAACGAAAAGTTCGCCTAAAGGAGCGTGCCGCCATGGCGGTTGTAACAATGCGAGAACTCCTCGACAGCGGTGTTCATTTCGGACACCAGACTCGTCGTTGGAATCCAAAGATGAAGCGCTTTATCTTCACCGAGCGCAACGGCATCTACATCATCGACATCCAACAGTCACTTGCACTTATTGATAAGGCATATGACTTCATCAAGGACACTGTCGCCAAAGGCGGGAATGTTCTATTTGTTGGAACCAAGAAACAAGCACAAGAGCCGATTCAGAATCAGGCTAACCGAGTTGGAATGCCATTCGTTACTGAACGTTGGCTTGGTGGAATGCTCACCAACTTCCCAACTGTCTACAAGCGCATTCAGCGCCTTAAGGAATTAGAAGCACTCGAAGCATCAAATGATCAAGTTCTTACTAAGAAAGAATTGCTCTTGCTCCGTCGTGAGCGCGAGAAACTTCATAAGAACCTTGACGGTATCCGCAATATGACGAAGCTTCCTGCCGCAGTCTGGGTTGTTGATACAAAGAAGGAACACCTCGCAGTTGCCGAAGCCCACAAGCTTGGAATTCCTGTCATCGCAATCCTTGACACAAATTGTGATCCGGATGAAGTCGATTTCAAGATTCCTGGTAACGATGACGCTATCCGCTCCGTCACTCTTTTAACCCGCGTTATTGCTGATGCAGTAGCAGCCGGACTCCAAGCACGTTCTGCCAATGTCGCAAAGGAAGCAACCGAAGCCGCAAAAGCTGGCGCTGATTCTGTAGCAGCTGGTGAACCACTTGCTGACTGGGAGAAGGAACTACTAGGAAATTCAGCATCGGGTAACGCCGACAACAAATCAAATGAAAGTGCAGGAGCATAAGTGGCATACACAGCTGAAGATGTAAAGCGTCTCCGCGAAGCAACAGCGGCCGGCATGGTCGACTGCAAGAAAGCACTCGATGAGGCGGGCGGAGATTTCAATAAAGCTGTCGAAATTATCCGCGTCAAAGGCTTGAAAGGTGTCACAAAGCGTGAAGGTCGTTCGACCTCCAATGGCTTGATTGCAGCTAAGGCTGATGGCACAACTGCAGTCATGCTCGAGCTCAACTGCGAAACTGATTTCGTAGCAAAAGGCGATCGCTTCCAAGCAGTTGCCGATGAGTTACTTGGTCATCTTTTTTCTTCAAAGCAGAAGGATCTTGCAGCATTTGTTGGATCAAAACTTCCTTCCGGAAAGGCAGTTCAAGAAGCCATTGATGAAGCAAATGCAACTCTGGGAGAAAAAGTCGAACTTCGTCGCATCGCTGTGATCGATGGTTCGTCCACAGGACTGTATCTCCATCGCACTTCTCCAGACTTGCCACCACAAGTTGGAGTCTTGGTTGCGCTTGGAAAAGCAGATGAGGTTGTCGGTAAAGATGTGGCACAACATATTGCTGCATTTGCTCCGCAATATCTCAATCGCGAATCTGTTCCTGCCGATGTTATTGAAAACGAGCGTCGTGTAGCAGAAGAGACTGCTCGTAATGAGGGTAAGCCTGATGCCGCTATCGCAAAAATAGTTGAAGGTCGCGTGACGGGATTCATCAAGGATGTCTCACTGCTGGAACAAGCTTTTGCCAAGGACCAGAAGAAGTCGGTCCAACAAATCCTCGCAGATGCCGGAAATTCCGTGTCTGCCTTCTACCGATTCCGAGTAGGTCAGTAACCTATATCGGTAGATTTGCTTTAAGAAAGGAGCACTCGAATGGCTAAATCTCGTAATAGCTATAAACGAGTGCTCCTTAAACTTTCTGGCGAAGTTTTCGGTGGTGAAAAAGGTGTTGGAGTGGATCCTGATGTGGTTCACGATGTCGCCACGCAAATCGCAGAAGTTGTTCGCAGTGGCGTTGAAGTAGCAATCGTGGTTGGCGGCGGAAACTATTTCCGTGGCGCAGAACTACAAGAACGTGGAATGGATCGCGCACGAGCTGATTACATGGGCATGCTCGGCACAGTCATGAACTGCTTGGCGCTTCAAGATTTTCTCGAAAAAGCAGGAATCGATACTCGAGTCCAAACTGCAATTGCGATGGGACAAGTTGCCGAGCCATATATTCCACGTCGCTCAATCCGCCATCTTGAAAAAGGTCGCGTTGTTATTTTTGGCGCTGGCGCAGGAATGCCGTTCTTTACTACTGACACAGTCGCCGCGCAACGAGCTCTTGAAATCGGAGTCGATGCGCTGTTACTCGCAAAAAGTGGCGTTGACGGTGTTTACTCAGCAGATCCCAGAAAAGATAAATCGGCCACAAAATTTGATTACATTTCTTACGATGATGTTCTCTCTAAGTCGCTCGCAGTCGCAGATGCCGCAGCATTCAGTCTCTGCCGAGAAAATAAATTGCCCATCGTTGTCTTCAACTTATTGGAGAAGGGCAACATCGCACGCGCCGTTCGTGGCGAATCCATTGGAACGTTAGTCAATTAAAGAAACCAGGAGAGCGTCATGTCAGTCCAATCCGTAATAGCAGACACAAATTCCAAGATGAATAAAGCGGTTGATGTTGCAAAGGAAGATTTTGCTGCCATCCGCACCGGTCGTGCGCACCCATCGATGTTCGCAAAGATTATGGTTGAGTATTACGGAACCCAAACCCCACTCTCGCAACTAGCGACAGTCCAAGTTCCTGAAGCTCGAACCGCTCTTGTTACCCCTTTTGATAAAGGTGCCATCCCCTCTATAGAAAAGGCCATCAGAGAATCAGATCTCGGAGTAAATCCAGGCGGAGACGGAAACGTTATTCGAGTGAACTTTCCTCAACTTACTGAAGAACGGCGCAAGGAATTCATCAAAGTAGCCAAAGCCAAAGCTGAAGATTCGAAGATCTCCATCCGCTCTATTCGCCGCTCTGCCAAAGAAGCTATGGAGAAGTTAGAGAAAGATGGTCAGATTGGCAAAGATGACCTCACTCGTGGTGAAAAAGAACTGGAAAAAGTCACCTCAGATCACGTCACCAAGATTGATGAGTTGCTCAAGCATAAAGAGGCAGAACTTCTCGAAGTTTAACTTTGAGTTGAAGCCATGAGCGATCTCCACTCGATAAACGAGGCGATCAACAAGCGCGCTGGTAGAAAATTAATTCCGTCGATTTTCGTCGGACTATTTCTACTCGCAGTGATTTTTTCAACTATGGCTTTTGTTCCGGTGCTCTTCGCAGTCTTCGTTGGCGGTGCAGTATTAATTGCACTGCATGAATTAACAGCTGCTCTGAAAGTTCGAGATATCGCTCTCAATTATCTGCAACTCGCGCTCTCCACAATTCTGATTCTTCTCTCCTCATGGATTGGTGGACTACCCGGTCTCTCAGTGTCGGTTGTAATCGCCTTGATTGCTAATCTCTTCTGGGCACTACTACAGGGAACTGAAGGATTCATAAAGAATGCAACCGCTCGAGCATTTACTTTGCTTTATCCAGGTTTTGTAGCCGGATTCATTTTTCTCCTTGCACGATCTGGAGATGGCTTTGCCTACATCTCAACTCTTGTCATTCTCGTAGGCTGCAATGACACTTTTGCATATGTCTTCGGTGTTCTCCTTGGTAAACATCCGCTTGCAGCCAAAATTTCACCAAAGAAAACATGGGAAGGATTTATCGGGGGATTAGTTTTTACCGCTTTAGGTGGAGCGCTAGCTTTCTATTATTTGTTGGATCATCACCCTGTGATAGGTGCACTTGCGGGCCTAGCGGGAGTTCTGGCTGCCACCGTTGGCGATCTTGTTGAAAGCGCAATTAAACGAGATTTATCTATTAAAGATATGGGAACGCTGCTTCCAGGACATGGCGGCATGTTGGATCGCCTTGATTCCGCTCTCATCACCGCTCCGGTTATGTGGTGCTTTATCGAACTTCTAAAGCGCCTGTCATGAGTGAATTGAAATTAGTTTTCGAAGAACCTAAACAGCGCAAAAAAGCGCCAGAGCATTTAGCAGACCTAACCAAGGACGAGCGCAGAACAAAGGCCGAATCTCTCGGCTTACCTGCATTCCGCGCGAATCAGATTTCTACCCACTATTTCACTCATTACAACGACGATCCCGATTCTTGGAGTGATATTCCAGCTGCAATGCGTCCGATAGTTGCAGAACACTTCTTACCCAAACTCATAACTCTGGTGCGCTCTATTGCTTGCGATAACGGAAAGACCAGAAAAGATTTGTGGCGACTTCATGATGGAGTATTGGTTGAGTCGGTTTTAATGCGTTATTCAGATCGCACCACGGTATGTATTTCTTCCCAAGCTGGCTGTGGAATGAATTGTCCGTTCTGCGCAACGGGCCAAGCTGGTTTGACTCGTAATCTCTCAGCCGGAGAGATAACTTCACAGATTGTTGCAAGCGCTCGCGCATGTGCATCGGGCGAATTGCCAGGTGGTCCAACTCGTCTGTCGAATGTCGTTTTTATGGGAATGGGCGAACCGTTAGCCAATTACAACGCAGTCTTACGAACAGTTCGAAATATCATCACCCCACAACCAGATGGCTTGGGGATTGGCGCACGCTCAGTCACGGTTTCCACAGTTGGACTCGTTACTGGCATTGAAAAACTCACCGAAGAAGATCTCCAAGTAACGTTAGCGGTCTCATTACATACGCCTGATGATGAACTTCGAGATACTTTGGTTCCGATTAATTCGCGGTGGAAAGTAAAAGAGGTCCTGGCTGCGGCTGATAAATACGCCGATAAAACCGGCCGTCGATATTCAATCGAATACGCACTCATTCGAGATATTAATGATCAACAATGGCGCGCAGATCTTCTCGGAAGACTTTTGAAGAAACGTCATGCGCACGTGAATCTGATACCACTGAATCCCACTCCGGGTTCAAAGTGGACCGCATCAAGGCGTGAAGATGAGCGCACATTTGTCCGAACCTTAGAGAATTACGGAGTTCCGGTAACCGTCCGTGATACCCGCGGCCGTGAAATAGATGGCGCCTGTGGCCAACTTGCAGCAGCAGAAATAACGAATAAATAACTATCTTCCTGCGCCTTGATAGGTGGTGGGTCGCTAACTAAACTCAAGCCCTCACCTAGGGGGATGTAGTGAAGACGCTTCAAAATTTCATTAATGGACAGAAAGTTTCATCATCGTCAGATAAAACTCAAGACCTCATCAATCCTGCAACAGGAGAAGTTTTTGCAAAAGCTCCGGTCTCGAATGCTGCTGATGTAGATAAGGCGATGAAGGCCGCGGAAAAAGCTTTTGAAGATTGGAAAGAATCCACACCAGGTGAACGTCAAAAAGCAATCAACAAGATCGCAGATGCCATTGAGGCTCGCTCAGAAGAATTGATACAGATTGAAAGTGAAAATACTGGCAAACCAATCGCAGTCACGCGCGCAGAAGAAATCGGACCCATGTTGGATCAAATTCGATTCTTTGCAGGTGCTGCTCGACATCTTGAAGGACGTTCGGCTGCTGAGTATTTCAAGGGACATACCTCTTTTATTCGTCGCGAACCAATCGGAGTTTGCGCACAAGTAACGCCATGGAATTACCCCATGATGATGGCAGTATGGAAATGGGCTCCCGCGATTGCTGCAGGAAATACTGTTGTTCTCAAGCCAAGCGACACAACGCCCGTCTCCACAGTTTGGATGGCTGAATTGATGCAGGAATTTTTACCCGAAGGTGTAATCAATGTCGTTGTCGGAGATCGCGATACTGGCAAAGCGCTCGTAGAACACGAAATCCCTCAGTTCATCTCCATCACAGGCTCCGTGAGAGCTGGTATGGAAGTTGCAAGTAGCGCAGCAAAAGATTTGAAACGAGTTCATCTTGAACTTGGCGGTAAAGCACCAGTCGTAATTTTTGATGATGCGAATTTGGAAGCAGCGTGTGAATGGATCGCCGTTGCGGGCTATTTCAATGCGGGCCAAGATTGCACTGCAGCTACCCGTGTTCTCGTCGAAGCTAGCGCCTACGACGATGTCGTTGCGCTCTTAAGCGAACAAGCAAAGAACGTCATCAAGGTGGGTGCGCCAGATGAAGATGTACTCGTTGGCCCAGTAAATAATGCGAATCAACTTGCTCGCGTCAAAGGATTCCTTGATCGAGTTCCAGCTCATGCACGTGTTACTGCCGGCGGAACTGCAATAAATCGCCCCGGATATTTCTGGAACCCAACTGTTGTTGCAGATCTCAGACAAGATGATGAGATGATTCAAAATGAGATTTTTGCCCCAGTGATCACAGTTCAGAAATTCTCTGATGAAGCAGAAGCGGTCCGTCATGCCAATGGTGTTAAGTACGGTCTTGCATCCAGCGTCTGGACCAAAGATCATGGTCGGGCAATGCGAATGGCAAAAGCTTTTGATTTCGGATGCGTATGGATCAATACCCATATTCCTATGGTTGCTGAAATGCCACATGGCGGTTTCAAGCATTCAGGCCATGGAAAAGACCTCTCAGGTTATGGATTTGAGGAATACACGCGCATCAAACACGTCATGACAAATCTCAACGCCTGATAGATTTCCCGCAGTTTCCGCCCGACCCAACAAGAGAAAGTGAAGCGATGAAGAAAGACATCCAATCCTTATCACCAGAAACGCGTGCGATTATTCGCGCCCAAATGTCTCGGCGCTCACTTCTCGTCGGTGCGGGAGCCATCGCCGGAGCCACAACACTTGCGGCATGCGGAACTGGATCTAGCGAATCCTCATCAACTGCAGTCGTTGATGTTAGCGAAACCGAAAAGATTGTTCGTTGGGCGAACTGGCCTCTTTATCTTGATTACAACGAGGACACCAAGGAATACCCAACTTTGAAGGCATTCGAAAAAGCAACCGGCATCACGGCGACCTATACCGAAGATATCGATGACAACAATTCTTTTTACGGCAAAGTCCAAGGTCAACTAGGGATTGGTTCAGACATCGGATATGACATTGTTACTCCGACTGACTGGATGGCTGCCCGCTGGATTGAATTGGGATACTCCCAAAAACTTGATGCTGCAAATATTCCAAATAAGACAAATATTCGTGCGGTACTTAATGATGTTGTCTTTGATAAAGGTCGCAATTATTCATTGACCTGGCAATCCGGATTTGGTGGATTTGGTTGGAACACTCAAAAGATCCCAAAGGGTGTTCGCACGATCGAAGATCTTTTTGCTCCTGCAAATAAGGGACGCATCATGGTCCTATCCGAGCTACGTGACACAATCGGAATTATCATGTTGTACCAGGGCGTGGACCCATCAAGTAACTTCACTGAAGACCAGTACATGAATGCGATTGATTTCCTCAAAGGAAAGATTGCAGATGGATTTATCCGCCAAGTTAAGGGCAATTCATACTCTGAGAGCCTGGTCAACGGCGATGCTGTCGCTGTTATTGGCTGGTCCGGTGACTTGTTCATCTTGAAATCAGAAAATGATGGAAAGTTTGACTTCGCAATTCCAGAATCTGGTGGAATGTTGTGGAGCGATAACATGTTGATTCCTTCAACATCCACTCACAAAAAGAACGCTGAGTTGTTGATGAATCACTATTACGAGCCCGCAGTTGCTGCAGAAGTAGCTGCATATGTGAACTACATCTGCCCTGTTGAAGCGGCACAACCAGAACTAGAAAAAATTGATCCAGAACTAGCTGCGAGCCCATTCATCTTCCCTGATGCAGCAACTCTGGCAAAAGTTAAGGTCTTCCGTTCACTTACTTCAGATGAGGCAACGAAGTTCCAAGCAGCTTTTGACGAAGCTGTAGGTAACTAGGGGTTTGGTAAGTAGCCGCTGATGGCGAACTCCAAGGTCTCGCAAGACACCGGCGATTTAATTCTCAATCGCATCTCCAAGTACTACGGTGATTTCTGCGCGGTTGATGATCTTTCATTAACAGTGCCTGATGGTTCGTTCTTTGCGCTTTTGGGGCCATCTGGTTGTGGCAAGACCACAACACTTCGAATGATTGCTGGCCTTGAAGAACCAACCCAAGGCACTATAAATATTGGTGAAACAGATATCACCACCCAGAAACCGTATCAGCGCAACGTCAATACCGTTTTTCAAAACTATGCGCTATTTCCGCATTTAACGATATTTGAAAATATCGCATTTGGACTTCGTCGTAGAGGATTGAAAGACGTGAAGACCGAAGTTGAGAACGCTCTTAATCTTGTGGAGTTAGCTCATCTGGCCGAACGTAAGCCAGCTCAACTATCTGGCGGACAGCAACAACGTATTGCAGTCGCGCGCGCCATCGTCAACCGTCCCGAAGTTCTCTTGCTTGACGAACCTCTTGGTGCGCTCGATCTCAAACTTCGCCGCCAGATGCAGATTGAATTGAAGCGCATTCAAATGGAAGTAGGAATTACTTTCATCCATGTAACGCACGATCAAGAAGAAGCCATGACGATGGCAGACACAATCGCGGTAATGAATCAAGGAAAGATCGAACAGATGGGAAGCGCCACCGATCTTTATGAATCACCTAAGACCGCATTCGTCGCAAACTTCCTTGGCCAATGCAATCTCATCAAAGCTAAAGTCCAATCACGCGCTGGCGGAAAGGCAGTAGTTACGGCAAAGGGTCATACTTTTGAAATTCCACTTTCTCGACTCTCGACCGACAATGACTCTGTTCTCCTCGGTGTTCGTCCCGAGAAATTGCGCCTTGATGATAAGGGCATAAATTCAATTAAGAATTGCGTTGTGACTGATCGTTCTTTCGTAGGTACATCCACTCAATACTTAGTGAAGACGCCGTGGGATCTAGAGCTCGTAGTCTTTGAACAAAACGATGAAGGTCTCCACGACCTTCGCGTTGGCGATACCGTCTCTTTGGAATGGGACTCCGAGCACACATTCGGACTCGATGGCGCGCAAGATGTTAATGCTGGCGCCGATCTCGACGACGAGTAGATAAATGGCATTCCTTCACGGGGCGACCTCGTCGCACTCAGGACCCAAGAGTGGATTGAGATCCCGTTCATACACGCCATATCTCCTTCTTGCACCGGGTCTGATTTGGCTCGTTACTTTCTTCATCATTCCTATTTTCTCGCTGGCCAGCACCTCAACAATGGTGCGCCCCGATGGTGCTCAAATTGGAACTTATGTACAAGAGTTACGCTTTCAAAATTACGTAGACGCATTCGTCGCAAACCAAGATCAATACATTCGCTCATTTGTTTACGCAGGAATCGCCACCATTCTTGCTTTGGCGATCGCTTATCCGTTGGCATACATGATCGCCTTCAAGTCAGGGAAGTATCGAAACATCTTGCTGGTACTTGTCGTTGCTCCGTTCTTTACCTCCTTCTTGTTAAGAACAGTAGCGTGGACTCAGATACTTGGTGATGAAGGGCCAATCGTTTCAACGCTGAAATTACTTCCTTTCTTTGATGACACGCTTCGCTTAACTGCAACACCTTTTGCTGTTGTTTCTGGTCTTACCTATAACTTCTTACCATTTATGACGCTTCCACTCTATGCGAGCTTAGAAAGAATTGATCCTCGCACTCTGGAAGCTGCGGGCGATCTTTATGCGAACGGTTTCACCACCTTTCGCAAAGTCACAGTACCTCTCTCGATGCCAGGTGTTGTTGCTGGAACGTTGCTAACTTTCATTCCCGCAGCCGGTGATTACGTCAATGCTGCGCTTCTCGGAAATCCCAGCACGAAAATGATTGGTAACGTAATCGAATCTCGTTTCTTTGCTGTGGTCGATTACCCAACAGCAGCAGCGCTGTCCTTCACCTTGATGGCCACAATACTTATTCTCGTCACTCTGTACATTCGTCGCTCTGGAACGGATGAATTGGTATGACAACTACATCTATCCCAATGCCGTCTCTGAGCCATCGAGCATCGCGTTGGTTCTCGCGCAATTTAATTCGAATTTACGCCACTCTTGCTTTCATCTACCTCTTTATTCCTGTCGCTTACACCTTCGCTTTTTCTTTTAATGATGCAGGAAAGAGCAACCTGGTCTGGCAGGGATTCACGCTAGATAATTGGAAGAATCCATGTGGCGCTCCACAAGTGTGTCAGGCGGTCGTTAATTCCATCGAGATCGGACTTATTTCGACTGTCATCGCAACAATCCTTGGAACGATGATTGCATTTGCTCTTGGCCGCCATAAATTCCGCGGTCGTGCTTCAACGAATCTTCTAATCTTCCTACCGATGGCTACCCCAGAAGTAGTTCTCGGCGCATCACTTCTTGCTATGTTTCTTAATCTTCGTATCAATCCTGGATTCTGGACCATCGTGATCGCACACGTTATGTTCTGTATCTCCTTTGTTGTCGTCACCGTGAAAGCGCGTATCGCATCTCTTGATCCGCGACTAGAACAAGCTGCGATGGATCTCTATGCCAACGAACGCGAAACTTTCCGATTCGTCACTCTGCCTTTGGTCATGCCCGGAATCGCCGGCGCCGCGCTTCTAGCTTTCTCGCTCTCTTTTGATGACTTCATCATCACTAACTTCAACTCCGGCACAGTCTCAACGTTCCCTAAATTCGTCTATGTTTCCGCGGCCCGAGGTATACCCGCCCAAGCAAATGTGATTGGTAGTGCGATGTTCTTTATTGCTCTCATTATCGTTATTGTGGGTCAAGTCGTCAGCCGCCAACGAAAGAAATCGTAGTGTCTTCGCAAGTCAAACTAGACATGACTCAATGAAGCACTCCGGACAGTAAACATTAAGTATAAGTTTCGGTTATGAAGAGATTGATTGTAGGCGTTTCTGCGGCACTGGTATTAACGTCTCTTCCTACATATTCTGCGACTCCACCCAAGGCTGGAGCAACGTGTTCTAAATTAGGTTCTTCGACAACTCATCAGGGTAAGAAATTTACCTGCATTAAATCGGGTAAGAAATTGATTTGGAATAAAGGAATTGCTGTTAAAAGCTCTAGCAGCCAACCATCGCCATCTCCATCTCCATCTCCATCACAGACTGTGAATTCTTCTCCGTTGTCCGTGTGCGAAATTAAAGAAGATAACGCTTTCAGAAAGACAAATGGAATCTTGATGTCAGGTTTTCCTCACCAGCAAACTTATCTACCTAAAACTGGAACTATTAATGTTGCTCTCATCCCAATAGATTGGGCTGATCTACCTGGTGAAAGTGATTGGGAAAAACGAGTTCAAAGTCAAATGACCATTTTTGATGATTATTGGAAAACTGTGTCCGAGAACAAACTAAAATTTAAGTGGAGCATCAAAAAGAATTGGATTCGACTACCCGGCTCATCACGTGACTATTTAGTTCCGTACTCGGAGGCCCATCCAGAGACTGAGAAACTATTCGAGAAAATCGTGCCAGTTGTGGATGCGAACTTTGATTTTTCTGGAATTGACATCGTTCACTTCATTGCGCCACAAAATCAGAATGTAATCCCTGAAAGCACTCAAGCATTTCCTTGGTCTATGGTGAACCATCCCTTGAAGAATGTTAAAGCGATGACTGTGGTTGGGAAATTTTTTGATGCTGAAACCATGGGTGAACCCAGAACATATTGGTCGTACTGGGCGCATGAGACCGGTCATATTCTTCAACTTGCCCACCTGGGCAATGCTCGTGGGACTTTTGCGATGCAAGGTTTAGACATGATGGGAATGCAAGACGGACCGTCAAGAACTTTGAGTGGTTGGTGGCGATTCTTGTCAGGATGGCTGGAGCCGGAACAAATTCTTTGCCTACCGCGTGAGCGAGTAACAGACTTTGATGTTTTCTTACGCCCTCTCGACAGTCAAGGTGACGGCATAAAGTTAATTGTGATTCCTCTTTCTGATTCGGAGGCGCTGCTCGTAGAGTCTCGGCGCCAGGGAATGTTTGATATGAAAGGCGCGTCGAATTATCAGAATGGAGTTCTTGTTTACAAGTACAACGCGAAACTTGGGCATCTACAGGACTTCCTAGTTCCTTTCGCACCACCAAGTAGCATCGAAGATGACGAAGCGTGGACCGGAAGAGTTCGATATGTAATGAAGGAAAAAGATTTTGTTAATGAGGGTGGAATTGAAGTTGAATTTAAGTCTTCTACGGGTTCGGTTGACAAAGTTTCATTGAGACGGAGTGGTGTGATTACGCGCCCATCTCCTAAACCTCAGCCTTCGCCCACAACTACTGATTTCGGTCGGATTCCAGAGATGAGTGGTGGAATCACCAGACTTAGTGAATTTACTGGCCAGGCTGAGTACTGGGGACGCTTCTTTAATTCATATCGAATTTATGTAACAAAGAAGAGCGATCCTTCCTCACCACCGATTTTCGATACTGGCTACGTCAATGACTACCGATTCCCGGTTCGAGTAACGTTAACTAATCTAAGCTGCAGTAGAGATCTACAGGCAGTTGTGAGATTTTTTTCAGGACTCAATGGCTCAGGTCAGGTTTTCAGTGAACCGGGCCAAGAGAACCAGCTTTCAGCCGTAGAACTTCGCGATGGAAAATGTCTTGGCGGCTTCAACAATAATGGGAACTAGATAACGACCTGATTTTCTAGAATTGATACCGCACTAATTGCCACAATTCCTTAGATTTAAAGAAAATTTAGGGGATATACTTCATATGTGACCAACATTGGAAACATGTATGGCCCAAATTTCACCTTCCTTGGGATTCCTGCATGTGATTTAGATAAACCTGAAACGTACAAGGGCGCTGATGTCATCATTGTTGGTGCGCCAATAGATAGCGGAACTTCGCATCGCGCTGGCGCAAAGTTCGGCCCACAAGCTATTCGCATGGGGGATTACCTTCCTCACGATGGAGAGCGTCCTCACTTAGCACTTCGAATCGATGGGTTGAAAGCTTTGAAAGTATTTGATGCAGGAGATCTTTTGATGCCTCCGGGAAATTTGGAGGATTCACTCGCCGTTTTGAAAGCCGCAACCGAGAAGATTTCGCGAGCGGGTGCGATCGCAATAGTGCTTGGTGGCGACCACTCGATTGCTTCGGCCGATGTTGCTGGAATTGCGGAGCATCGCGGCAAAGGGAAAATTTCGATGATTCACTTTGATGCTCACGCAGATACTGGTGATCTGCAATTCGGTGCTTTGGTCGGACACGGAACGCCAATGCGTCGTCTCATTGATTCTGGGTATGTTCGCGGCGATCGTTTCTTGCAACTTGGACTTCGTGGTTATTGGCCCGATGATGCAACGCTTAATTGGATGCGCAATCAAGGAATGCGTTCGTACGAGATGACTGAGATTCATCATCGTGGATTAACTACTGTACTTGATGAATCTTTTGCGCGCCTGACGGATGGATGTGATGGAGTTTTCTTATCAGTAGATATCGATGTCGTTGATCCGGGTATGGCTCCAGGCACTGGAACTCCAGAACCTGGTGGAATGACTTCGCGCGAATTACTCGAAGCGGTGCGTCGAATCTGTTTAGAACTTCCCGTTGTAGGAATCGATGTTGTGGAAGTTTCGCCACCATTTGATTCTGCGGATATCACCGCGATTCTCGCGAACCGAGTCGTGCTTGAAGCTGTTAGTGCAATTGCTAAGCGACGTTCGGGAACTACCTATTCCCCAACCCAGAATTTATTGGATCGTTAAGCCTGGGCTAAAGCTTCATCAAGAATCGTGAGCGCTTCTTTTAATAAGTGTTCTGGCATCACAAGCGGTGGAAGCAAACGAATAACATTTCCATAAGTTCCAGCAGAGAGAATCAGGACGCCTTTTTGCTGGCAATACTTGATTGCGGAAGCTAATGCAGCAGAGTTTGGATCTTTCGTTCCAGGCATTACTAATTCAATAGCTTGCATCGCGCCGCGTCCGCGGACATCTCCGATAATTGGATACTTCTTCTTCATGTCGTGAAGCGCTTCAGACATAATCTCGCCGAGTTTATTTGCGCGAGCTACAAGGTTTTCTTCTTCGATTGTCGCGATGGCGCCAAGTGCTGCGGCGCACGCAATAGGGGAGCCACCATAAGTTCCACCAAGGCCACTCATATGAACTGAATCCATGACATCAGCTCGCCCAGTAACACCTGCCAGTGGAAGACCGCCCGCAATACCTTTTGCGGTGGTGATGAGATCAGGGACGATGCCTTCGTCTTCACAGGCAAACATTTGGCCAGTTCGAGCAAAACCAGTCTGCACTTCATCTGCAACGAAGAGAATTCCATTTTCTTTGCAGAATGTTGCTAAACCTGGAAGGAAGCCTTTACACGGAACAATAAAACCACCTTCGCCCATGATGGGTTCAATAACGATACACGCGACATTATTTGCGCCAATTTCTTTTTCAATTTTGTGAAGTACGGTTTCAAGAACTGAATTCTCACAACTACTAGAACAAGAATCGCATCGGAATGGATAAGACATCGGCATGCGATAAACCTCAGGTGTAAATGGCCCAAATCCATCTTTGTAAGGCATGTTCTTTGCAGTCATCGCCATCGTAAGATTTGTGCGACCGTGATAGCCATGTTCAAATACGACGACGGCTGGGCGATTTGTAAATTTACGGGCAATCTTTACTGCATTTTCTACTGCTTCAGCTCCTGAGTTAAAAAGCGCTGATTTTTTCTTATGGGTACCTGGAGTTAGACGGTTCAGTGCTTCACAGACTTCGATATAGCCCATATATGGAGCAATCATGAAACATGTGTGAGTAAATGCTTCGACTTGTGCTTGAACATTCTTCACAACGCGATCAGCGGAATTTCCGACGTTGACAACAGCGATACCGGCGCCCATATCAATGATGGAGTTTCCGTCGACATCGATGATGACGCCACCGCCAGCTTTTTCGACTACAACAGGAATAGCCATACCGAGCGCCGCAGATACTGCCTCGGAACGACGTTTAATGAGTTCTTGCGATTTCGGACCAGGAATAGATGTAACAAGTTTTCTTTCCTGCGGTAAATGCGGTCCTGACGTCATGAGCGCATTCTATCTTTCTGAGAAGATGTCCTCATGCGCGATATCGTGATTTTGGGCTCTACTGGCTCTATCGGGGTACAGGCCCTTGAAGTAATCGCAGCAAATCCCACCAAATTTCGCGTTGTTGGTTTAAGTGCAGGTTCGAACAATCTCGAACGGCTCACAGAACAAGTTAAGAAATTCTCGGTACCGATTGTTGGCACTACGGGGGATGGCTCGCTATTGCGAAATGCTTTACACGGCGTTGAAGTAATTGATGGCCCACACTCTTCACTTCACATCGCAGCCTTGTCATGTGATGTTGTACTCAATGGAATCACCGGCTCAATTGGACTTGGTCCGACACTTGCCGCGCTAGAAGTTGGCAACACTGTGGCTTTGGCCAACAAAGAATCTCTTGTTGCTGGTGGAGATCTCGTAATGGCGCACGGTCGAGATCGAATAATTCCTGTGGACTCAGAACATTCAGCCCTCTTTCAAGCTCTTTCTGCGGGAAAGATTAGTGATGTTGAAAAAGTAGTCTTAACCGCAAGCGGCGGACCATTTCGAGACCGAGAAGATTTATCAACAGTCACATTGGCTGATGCGCTTAATCATCCAACCTGGACTATGGGTCCAGTCGTCACTATTAATTCAGCAACTCTTGTAAATAAAGGACTAGAAATCATCGAAGCGCATTATCTTTTTGGAATTCAATACTCCAAGATTGAAGCGGTTATTCATCCACAATCTGTCGTGCATTCGATGGTTGAATTTAAAGATGGCTCAACAGTTGCCCAGGCATCGCCACCAAATATGAAGGGACCGATCGCCTACGCCATTTCTTATCCTGAGCGAATAGCACACGCAACACCTGCAATTGATTGGAAGACCTCTCATTCCTGGACATTCCAACCTATTGACCACGAACGTTTTCCAGCTGTTGAACTCGCAAAGAGGTGCGGAGCGCTCGGTGGATCAGTAGCAGCGATGTACAACGCTGCGAATGAAGTTGCGGTGGATGCTTTTATGAAAAATTTAATTCCATTCACAGCCATTGTGGATATCATCGAGAAAACCGTCACAAAGTTAGGTGGACAAGCGATATCTGTGGTTCGAGATCTCAACGATGTCAGCGCTATTGAGAATGATGCCCACCGAATAGCGCGCGAAGCGCTAGGAAAGAGGTAGGTATAAGCGTGGGAATCCTCGGTGTTGTGGCTTTTATTGTGGCCTTACTTGCCTCGGTTATGGTCCATGAATTTGGCCACTACATAACAGCTAAACGTTATGGAATGAGAGTTACTGAATTCTTTCTCGGATTCGGCACGCGTATTTGGTCCACAACACGTGGCGAGACTGAGTTTGGTTTAAAGGCAATTCCTGCCGGTGGATACTGCAAGATCTCTGGAATGTCGCCACGAGAAGAACTTCCAGACGATGTGAAACAACGCGCTTTCTTTCGCGCTTCTATTCCTAAAAAACTTGTTGTTCTCGGCGCTGGATCTTTTTTACATTTCGTCCTTGGCATTCTTTTACTTTTCACGCTCTTTGCTGGCGTTGGAACCTCACAAGTCCTTCCCACTGTCTCTCAAGTAGTGTCATGTGTTCCCAAGGCAAGTGAATGCGCTGCCACCGACCCAATATCGCCCGCCAAAAGCGTTGGAATTCAAAAGGGTGATCGGATCATCGGAATAAACGGTGAGAAGAAAGATTGGAAAGACATAACTCCGATTCTTCGCGGCTCTGCAAATAAGGAAATCACCTTGATGGTCATACGAGATGCTCAAGAAATTTATCTTCCCGTAACCCTAGCTTCGCGTGTGGTGGATGGAGAAGTTCGAGGCTTCCTCGGAATCATCAATGATTTCGGATTGGTTCGAGAGAATCCAATTTCTGCAATCGGCTCAAGCATTTCGGCTACTGGGTCAATCGTTCAAGGTTCATTAAAGGCACTTATTGGCCTTCCTGCCCAAATTCCTGCTCTTATTCGTCAGACATTTCTTGGTGAAGAACGCACTACTGATGGACTTGTTGGAATTGTCGGTGTTGCGCGCGCAAGTGGCGAAACTGTCTCAAGCGGAAACTTAACGACTGGCGAGAAAGTTGCCACATTTTTGTTGATTATTGCTTCCCTGAATATATTTGTAGGAATCTTCAATCTGCTTCCGATCTTGCCACTTGACGGCGGCCACATGGCGGTTGCGATGTATGAAGGTGCGCGCCGTTCCTTTGCTCAACGTCGTGGAAAGCCGGACCCTGGACCAGTCGATGTGGAGAAACTCACGCCCATCACGATGATCGTCTTTGTGGCGCTCGCATTCTTAACTCTGCTGCTCTTGTTTGCCGATATCTTCAATCCAATCAATTTGAATCTTTAAGGCAGAATACGCACATGGTCAATCTCGGGATGCCACAAGCGCCTCTTCCTACTCTTGCACCGCGTCGTAAATCCAAACAACTTAAAGTAGGTAGCGTCCTTGTCGGTGGCGATGCGCCAGTTTCAGTCCAATCAATGTGCACCACATTGACCGCCGATGTAAACGCAACCTTGCAACAAATCGCAGAGTTAACTGCTTCAGGATGCCAGATCGTTCGTGTTGCAGTCCCAAGCCAAGATGATGCTGATGCCTTGAAACATATTGCCAAGAAATCTCAAATTCCTGTTATCGCCGATATTCATTTCCAACCCAAGTACATCTTTGCTGCCATCGACGCAGGTTGTGCAGCTGTCCGAGTAAACCCAGGAAACATCAAACAATTTGATGACAAAGTTAAAGAAGTCGCAAAGGCTGCAGAAGATGCCGGTATTCCAATTCGTATTGGTGTTAATGCAGGTTCATTAGATCCTCGATTGCTTGCGAAGTATGGCAAAGCAACTCCAGAAGCTCTCGTGGATTCTGCGCTCTGGGAAATTGGATTGTTCGAAGAGCATGGCTTTACTGATATCAAAATCTCCGTTAAACATCATGATCCCGTCACAATGGTGAAGGCGTATCGCTTACTTGCTTCAAAGTGTGACTACCCACTTCACCTTGGTGTCACAGAAGCTGGTCCACAATTCCAAGGCACAATCAAATCTGCAACTGCATTTGGAATCCTTCTTTCGGAAGGAATTGGCGACACGATTCGTGTTTCACTTTCAGCCCCTCCAGTTGAGGAAGTCAAAGTTGGGATTTCAATCCTTGAATCACTGAATTTGCGGCAACGAAAACTTGAGATTGTGTCGTGTCCATCATGTGGCCGCGCACAAGTTGATGTGTATTCACTGGCAGAAAAAGTCCAAGCAGGATTGGAAGGTATGACAGTTCCACTTCGAGTCGCAGTAATGGGATGTGTAGTTAATGGTCCCGGCGAAGCGCGCGAAGCAGATCTAGGTGTCGCATCTGGAAATGGCAAGGGACAGATCTTTGTGAAGGGTGAAGTCATCAAGACGGTGCCCGAAGCACAGATTGTCGAAACACTTATCGAAGAAGCGATGCGACTTGCAGAAGAAATGGAAGCTGCTGGTGTCGCGTCGGGCGAACCGACTGTAAACGTAAAGTAATTCGCTAGGCTACGCCGCATGTTGCGTATGTCGTCGCTCTTTCTACGTACGCTCCGCGATGACCCATCAGATGCAACTGTTGCCAGTCACAAACTTCTTGTTCGAGCGGGGTACGTTCGTCCGATTGCCGCAGGTATCTTTTCGTGGCTACCGCTGGGAGTTATTGCCCTGCGCAATGTTGAGCGAGTAATTAGAGAAGAGATGGATCGAGCTGGTTTTCAAGAGGTTCACTTTCCAGCGTTACTTCCTAAGGATCCATACGAAAAAACTCATCGCTGGGAAGAGTACGGACCCGCGTTATTTCGACTCCAGGATCGCAAGGGGAGCGACTATTTACTTGGCCCAACGCATGAAGAGATGTTTACCCTCATGGTCAAAGGGGAGTACTCCTCTTATAAAGATTTACCACTAACGATCTATCAGATTCAGACTAAGTATCGGGACGAAGCTCGCCCACGAAGCGGAATTATTCGTGGTCGTGAATTCGTGATGAAAGATTCTTACTCATTCGACCTTGATGACGCGGGATTAGAAGTTTCATATCTCAAACATCGTGATGCATACATCTCCACATTCAATCGCCTGGGTTTGAAATTTAACATTGTTTCTGCCATGTCTGGAGCAATGGGCGGATCAAAATCTGAAGAATTCTTAGCTCCCTGTTCGACGGGCGAAGATACCTATGTTCTATGTCCACAATGTGGTTATGCTGCAAACGTTGAAGCGATGACGACAAAAATCGCGACCCGTGATTATGGAAATCCACCAGCTATGGAGATTCTTGATACTCCCAACACTCCGACGATTGAAAGCCTAGTCGAGGTGATGAATGCCAAATACAACGCTGGAATTACCGCAGCAGATACATTGAAGAATGTCTTGCTCATGGCTGATGGAAAACCAATTTCAGTTCTTGTCCCAGGCGACCGCGAAGTCGATGTGAAACGAGTAGAGGCCAACTTAGCTGGCGTTAAAGAACTTCGTCTCTTTGAAGATGAAGATTTTGCTAAGCGTCCTGAATTATTTAAGGGATATGTGGGACCACAAGATGCCAAAAAGTTTGGACTGAAACTTTATGCAGATCCTCGAATCCAGGTTGGTTCTCACTGGATCACAGGTGCAAATCAGAAAAACAAACATATGCGATATGTCACTCATGGACGTGATTTTGAGGTTGATGCATTTATTGAAGCTGCCGAAGTTCGCGAAGGTGATTCTTGTCCTTCGTGTACTACCCCTGTGATTATTGATCGAGCAATTGAAATCGGACACATTTTCCAACTCGGAAGAAAATATGCCGAAGCTCTCGATCTCACTGTGCTCGATAAAGAAGGTAAATCGCGAGTAGTGACGATGGGTTCATACGGAATTGGCGTTTCTCGGGCCGTCGCAGCAATCGCCGAACAAAGTCATGACGAGATTGGTCTAGTTTGGCCAGAAGAAATCGCTCCAGCAAAAGTGCATATTGTTGCCACCGGTAAAGAAGATGAACCATTTACCGTTGCCGAAAAGATTGCAATTGAATTGGAAGGAAAAGGCGTATCGGTTATGTTTGATGATCGCCGCGATTCAAGCCCAGGAGTAAAGTTCAAGGACGCAGAACTCATTGGAAATCCTTACATCATCATTGTTGGTAAAGGGTTACAAGAAGGAAAAGTTGAATTCCGCGTTCGAAAGAGCGGAGAGAAATCTGAATTACCTGTGAGCGAGATTGTTGCGCACGTTATGAAACTTGTTGGCTAATTCGCAAGTGGATATTTCTTTAGAAGTAATTTTCTTCCTAGTCCTGGCTTCTGGTTTCGCTGGCTTTGTTGATTCAATCGCCGGTGGTGGAGGGCTCATCCAACTCCCTTCGCTATTAATCTCGATGCCAAATACTGCTCCCTCGCTCCTACTTGGCACGAATAAACTCCCCTCTTTCTTAGGAACGCTAGGAGCAACCGCCTCTTATCTTCGTCGCGTCAAACCAGATTTTAAATTGGCATTCATCATGGCAATACCAGCATTTGTTGGATCTGGACTCGGCGCAAATGCGGCAACGCGAATTCCTAAAGATGCTTTCAAACCAATCATTCTTTTTCTTCTTATTGCTGTTGCAATGTATACCTGGCGGAAGAAGGAGCTGGGATTAGTTGAGAACTTTCGATTCGCACGGAGACACCAAGTTGGGATGGGAGCTGTTGCTGGTTTAATCATTGGTTTTTATGACGGAATCTTTGGTCCCGGAACTGGATCTTTTTTGATGCTGATTCTTGTGGCACTTCTAGGCTTTGCATTCTTGCAAGCTTCGGTCACAGCAAAGATTGTGAATCTTGCGACGAATCTAGGGGCGATTGTTGTCTTTGGTTTCCATGGAAAAATCATGTGGATCCTTGGACTGACTATGGCGGTCGGCAACATAACGGGGGGATTCTTAGGTGCACGGTGGGCAATCAAAGGAGGGTCGGCATTAATCCGAAAAGTCTTTCTCATCGTGACCTTTATTTTGATAATGCGATTGGCTTATGACACCTTCCTGAGAAGTTAAAACTTGAGGTAAACTTTGGCTCCCACAACTAAATAACAACTCAATAAGTAGGTACGAATATGACACTCGCAAGTAACCTCACCGAATTGCTGAATCCTGCTGTTACACGGGCAGGCTTTGTTCTGGAAGAAGTCTCTGTAACCCCAGTCGGAAAACGGCGACTCATTTCGGTCGTCGTTGATTGTGAAAATCGCAACCCTTCACTTGATGAAGTTACAGTCGTCTCCAAGGAAGTTTCGTCGATTTTGGATACCTATTCCCAATTAGGCGAGATGCCATTCACTTTAGAGGTCACAACTCCAGGAATTGATCGACCGCTCACCGAATTGCGCCATTGGAAGAAGAATATTGGCCGGCTCGTGAAGATTACTCCGAATACAGGTGAAAAGTACGTTGCAAGAATCACGGAAGTTCTACCTCGTGAAGTAGTGCTTGAATTGAAGAATCAAGAGTCCAAGGTCCAATTTTCCGACATCGCTCGAGCCCAAATCGAAGTTGAATTCAATCGCAAGGAAGTGAAATAGCGATGAATGTCGATATGAAAGTATTAGAAGCGCTCACTATTGATCGTGATATTCCATTAGATAGATTAATTGTGGCAATCGAGATCGCAGTCAAGACTGCCTACAATGAAATGGAAGGAGCAAAGCCTTTCGCCCACGCAAAGTTAGATCGGGTGACGGGTGAAATAAAAATAATTATTCCTGTCTTTGGCCCCGATGGCGAAAAGATTGATGAGATGGTTGATGAGCCGGAAGGATTTAGTCGAATCGCATCCTCAACCGCAAGAAAAATAATCAAAGAGAAAATGCGCGAATCAAAAGATTTGGAAATTGTCGGAGAATTTAGCGCTTCGGTTGGCGATATAGTCTCGGGAGTAATTCAACAAGGGCGCGATCATCGAATGGTCTATATTGATCTTGGTCGAGTTGAAGGAAAGATTCCACCTCATGAACAAGTACCGGGTGAAATTTATAATCATGGTGACCGAATAAAGTGCTTTGTAGTTGAAGTAAAACAAGGACAAAAAGGACCTGAAGTACTTTTGTCGCGAAGTCACCCAGCATTGGTAAAACAATTATTTGCATTGGAAGTTCCTGAGATTAGAGATCGAATCGTTGAGATAATGGGCGTTGCTCGCGAAGCAGGACACCGAAGCAAGATTGCCGTTCGTGCTCATCGCGCTGGTGTGAGTCCAAAAGGTGCGCTTATTGGACCGATGGGTGCGCGAGCACGGGCCGTTATGGATGAATTACATGGAGAAAAAATCGATATTGTGGATTGGTCAGAAGATCCTGCAGAGTATGTGGGTAATGCGCTTGCACCAGCTCGGGTTTCAAAAGTTGACATTGTTAACGCTGATAATCGTTCTGCAAAAGTGATCGTTCCTGATTACCAACTTTCGCTTGCCATTGGTAAGGATGGCCAAAATGCTCGTTTGGCGGCTCGCCTTACTGGTTGGCGAATTGATATCCATTCTGACGGAGCCCCTGCCTCCGATACGCCTGAAGTTTCGTAATTCAGCGCCCCTAGGAGTATGGTTGCGGCGTGAGGATTTCCCTCACAAAGTTCAAAGCGAAAGCTAGGTCTAAGGCAATGGCACTCAAATGAGCATCACACAATCATGAGTAGGTCAATTTAGGCTTCGCGTTTCATTCCTAAACGTGGGGCCACAAAAGGAGAAAAGTGGCAAAGGTCCGCGTTTACGAATTAGCAAAAGATGTTGGGATGGATAGCAAGGATGTCCTTGCAAAACTCCAGGAGATGGGCGAGTTTGTTCGCTCTGCATCCTCAACTGTTGAACCACCCGTCGTTCGAAAATTTCTTGAGAAATTTCCGCCAGTAACAAAACCTGCTGAGCAAGAGAAGCCTGCAAAGAAGGCTCCCGCAAAGAAAGCCGCTGCAAAGAAAACTGCTGCACCCGATGTTGTTGAGACTCCTTCCGTCGATGCCGCAGAAATAAACACACCCGCAGCGCCAACAAATATTCCTTTAGTTCCTAATCCGATACCTCCACGTCCGCCACAAGCGAGCCAATCTCAAGCAAGACCTGGCGCGCCACGTCCGGGTAATAATCCTTTTGGTACACCAAACGCACCTCGTCCACCGCAAGCGCGTCCAACTTCAAGTCGTCCGGGAAATAATCCATTTGGAACATCGGGTGGTCCACGACCACCACGTCCCGTCGGTAATTCATCTGGAGGAACAGGTGGACCACAACGTCCAGGAGGACCACGTGGTGGAAATATGGCAGGACCACGTCCAGGTTCTGTTCGTCCAGGTTTTGCTGCACGTCCACCGCGTCCTGATGGAGCACAACGTCCAGGCACAGGTGGAAAATTCGGTGGCGCTCCATCATCACAATCTCCTTATCGCACACAAGGTGGACCACAACGTCCAGGCACAGGTGGAAAACCAGGTGGCGGTGGATTTACACCGGGAAGACCTGGCGCACGTCCCGGCGCTGGTGGTGCATTTGGAAAGAATGCAGGCAAGAAAAAGAATTACAAGAGTAAGAAAACTCGCCGTGAAGAGATCGACAATATGCAGGCACCAACATTGGGTGGCGCAGTTGTTCCTCGCGGTGATGGCAATACTCCGATCCGTCTTCGTCGAGGAGCATCGCTTGCTGATTTTGCCGAAAAAATCGGTGCAGATCCCGCAGCTTTAGTGTCCGTACTTTTCCATCTTGGCGAGATGGTGACTGCTACCCAATCAGTAGATGAAGACACACTTCACGTTCTTGGTGGCGAATTTGGCTACAAGATCACAGTCGTTTCTCCTGAAGATGAGGATCGCGAAATCTTGGAAGAGTTTGATATCGACCTCGAACAAGAGTTGTCTGATGTAAATCCAGATGAGTTAAGTATTCGTCCACCTGTTGTCACGGTTATGGGTCACGTGGATCACGGTAAGACCCGATTGCTTGATGCAATTCGCCAGACTGAAGTTGTGAAAGGTGAAGCGGGTGGAATTACTCAACATATTGGCGCCTACCAAATTCACCATGATCACGATGGCATTAACCGAGCGATTACCTTTATCGATACACCGGGCCATGAAGCATTCACTGCAATGCGTGCTCGAGGTGCGAAGGTAACGGATATCGCAGTCCTTGTTGTAGCCGCAGATGATGGAGTCATGCCCCAAACAATTGAAGCGCTCAACCACGCCCAAGCAGCAAATGTTCCAATTGTTGTTGCTGTAAACAAGGTTGATAAAGAAGGCGCTAATCCAGGAAAGATTCGTCAACAGCTCACCGAGTACAACTTGGTTGCCGAAGAATATGGTGGAGATACACTCTTTGTTGATGTCTCTGCGGCTAAGAGCACTGGTATTGACGAACTTATCGAATCAATTTTGCTAACAGCTGATGCAGCCATTGATCTTCGCGCAATTCACGAAGATGATGCGCGTGGCGTTGCAATTGAAGCGCACCTTGATCGTGGTCGCGGACCAGTTGCCACCGTTCTTGTACAACGCGGAACTCTTCATGTGGGAGATGCAATTGTTGCGGGAAGCGCATTTGGTCGCGTTCGCGCCATGATGGACGAGTTTGGACATGCAGTTGAGATTGCTGGACCGTCACGTCCCGTACAAGTGTTGGGCTTCACCTCCGTTCCGAGTGCTGGAGATAGTTTCATTGTCGCTCCTGATGATCGAACTGCTCGTCAGATCGCTGAGAAGCGACAAGCTGGCGAACGTCATGCTGCACTTGCGAAAGCTCGTAAGAAAGTTTCGTTGGAAGACTTCCTTGAGAAATCGAAGGTCACCACACTTAATCTCATTCTGAAGGGCGATGTCAGCGGTTCAGTAGAAGCTCTTGAAGATGCGCTAATCCAACTTGATGTGGGAACCGAAGTTGATCTTCGCGTCATTCATCGTGGAGTTGGTGCTATCACCAAGAGCGATGTAACCCTTGCTTCCGCGTCGGGCGCAGTAATTGTTGGCTTCAACGTAAAACCTGAAGCGCACACCGCAATCTTCGCCGATGAAGAAGGAGTAGAAATTCGGTTCTACTCGGTGATCTATAAAGCAATTGAAGAAATCGAAGCAGCGCTCAAAGGATTGCTTAAGCCAGAATTCGAAGAAGCGACCATTGGTACTGCAGAAGTTCGCGAGATCTTTAAGTCCAGCAAGTTTGGAACCATCGCAGGTTCTATGGTCTCAACCGGCATCATCAAGCGAAATGCAAAAGTACGAGTATTGCGAGATGGTGTCGTCATTGGCGATAACCTCACCGTTGAATCACTCAAGCGTTTCAAAGATGACGCTACTGAAGTCCGAGAAGGTTTCGAGTGCGGTATCGGCGTAGGCTCCTTCAAAGACATTCAGATCGGAGATACTTTCGAAGTCTTCGAGATGCGCGAAAAGAAGCGGGCATAATCCATGGGAAATTCACATCGAGCTGCGAAAGTCGCTGACCGCATAAAAGTGGTCGTGGCTTCCGCGCTCGAAAACAAAGTAAAAGATCCCCGTTTAGGTTTCATCACAATCACAGATGTGCGCATTACTGGTGATCTTCAACAAGCCTCAATTTTCTACACGGTTCTTGGTGATGACGAAGCGCGCGCAAATACTGCGAAAGCCCTCGAGAGCGCGAAAGGTTTACTCCGCACCGAAGTTGGTCGAGAACTTGGGACTCGAATTACTCCAACGCTGACTTTCTTTGCTGATGCGCTCTCAGAAACTGCCCGAAATTTTGAGGATCTTTTAGATCAAGTTCGTAAGCATGATGAAGAGATAGCCCATCTTCGTGATACCCACCAACCTATTGGTGGAACCGACCCATACCGCGCTCCACGTATCCGCGAAACAGAATGACTACGGTCGACGGCTTTGTCATCATCGACAAGCCTTCTGGCATCACGAGCCACGATGTTGTTGCACGATTAAGGAAGAAATTTGGCACCAAGCGAGTGGGGCACGCTGGAACTTTAGATCCTATGGCCACAGGAGTTCTCGTTATTGGAATAAATAACGCAACCAAGTTTCTGCAATACATTACCGAAGGCAAAAAGCGTTATCTCGCGACGATCCGTCTCGGCCAATCCACAACGACAGATGATCGAGAAGGTGACGTTCTGGAATCTCATGATTGGAGCTCTGTTTCCGACGAGAAGATAAGAACGTTCTTCGATTCACAAATCGGAGCCATCATGCAAAAACCGAGCAAAGTTTCAGCGATTAAGATCGCAGGGGAAAGAGCTTATGATTTAGTTCGCCAAGGAAAAGATGTCGATATACCTGCCCGAGAAGTCACAATCTATTCTTTAGAAGTTCTTGAAATAAAGCGTAATGAATTTCTTGATATTAATATAGATGTTTCTTGTTCGGCTGGAACATATATTCGTTCGATTGCTCGAGACCTCGGAGATTTTCTCGGCGTCGGTGGCCATCTTGTTGCATTGCGCCGAACCGAAGTTGCCCCATTTTTTGAAGCTGAAAGTCAGACAATTGATGATTGCGAAATACAGCCACTAGTCACAAGTATTTCAAAAGTGATGCCTATCCGTTCCATTGATCTCGCTGAGAGAAACGAACTTTCTTTCGGCAGAGCGCTCACAAAATCTGAATTTTCAGGTCCTGGAATCGCCATCACTCCTGATGGAGAAGTCGCTGCCATCATCGAGAATCGTGACTATGGCGCACAGCCATTAGCGGTTTTTAATTCGTGAAAGAATATGTGCGATGAGATTTCTTCCTGATATCACTTGGCATGGTGCGCCGATTCATGGCTCTGCGTTGGCCATCGGTATTTTCGATGGAGTACATAAAGGGCACCAAGCAATATTGAATGAAGGAGCTAAATCTGGACTTCCAGTCACGGCACTTACTTTTGATCCCCATCCCACCTCTGTTTTTGCCCCGGATCGGGTGCCGAGCAGATTACTCACACTTCACAATCGAGTGCACCAACTCGCAACTCACGGTGCGATGACAACAGGAATAATAAAATTTACTGAAGAATTTTCCCGACTTACGCCTCAAGAATTTATTGACCAAATTCTTGTTCCGATATTTGATCCACAAATGGTTATGGTGGGAGAGAATTTCACTTTTGGCGCGAAAGCCGCTGGCAACGTGCAATATCTTTTGGAACATGCTCCTTTTAAAGTCATCGGAGTGCCACTGTTGAAAGAAGGAAATATTTCGGTTTCATCCACCCGCATCAGAGAAGCAATAAAAGCGGGAAATATCGAAATCGCTAACCAGTTATTGACAAGACCTCACCAGCTTGTTGGTCCTGTGATTCATGGAGAAAAGCGTGGACGGACAATCGGCTATCCAACTGCAAACATCGGACTCGACTCTCTTGTAACTATTCCATCTGATGGCGTCTACGCAGGATGGCTCTCAGTCGAAGGACATCGCTGGCCATCTGCCATTTCTATTGGCACAAATCCAACCTTTGATGGCGTTCGAGGTCGACAAGTCGAAGCGTACGCACTTGATAGAGACGATCTAGATTTGTATGACAAAGAGGCCACAGTTGAATTTGGCTGGAGATTGCGAGACACAATTAAATTTGCCGGACTTGATGAACTCCTGGTCCAAATGAAAATTGACTGTGATGAAGCGCGGAAATTGACGCATTCTCACGCGTAATTTCCTCTCAATTTCTGATATCCCACACCCGCTGGTAGATTTCACCCCTCAAGCGAGAAAGTGTGCGCTCGTGTATAAGACCGAGAGCCCTCGTGAACGATGCAAAGGAAGTTAGACCATGGCATTAACACCTGCCGAGAAAAAAGAAATTATCAACAAGTTTGGCGCCTCTGCATCAGACACAGGAAGCCCCGAAGCACAAGTTGCACTTCTCTCAAAGAGAATTGAACAAGTAACTGAGCACCTACAAACCAATCAGCATGACCACCACAACCGTCGTGGTCTTCTATTGCTCGTAGGTCGCCGTCGCAGAATTTTGCAATACCTTGCAAAGACAGATATCGAGCGTTACCGCGCGATCATCGACAAACTCGGCATCCGCCGCTAGTTTGCTAAAAAACTAAATATTCAACCCAGCGCAATACCGGGCGATTGGTCCTCGGTGGTGGCTTACGGATTTATACAAGAACGCCGTTGGCTTCGATCGAAGATCCATTCTCTGGACGTGCGTTGGTTATAGAGAATAGGAGAGACCCATGGAGGGTCAAGACGTTAAGTCTGCCGTTGCAAAGATAGACAACGGAAAATTTGGAAAACGAGAAATTCGTTTTGAAACAGGTCGCCTTGCGCGCCAAGCTGCAGGAACTGCAGTTGTATATCTCGACGATGATTCGATGTTGCTTTCTGCAACAACCGCATCAAAGTCACCACGCGATCAATTCGACTTCTTTCCACTTACGGTGGATGTCGAAGAACGCATGTACGCAGTCGGAAAGATCCCCGGATCATTCTTCCGTCGCGAAGGTCGTCCATCAGAAGATGCGATTCTGACCTGTCGTCTTATCGATCGCCCACTACGTCCATCATTTATCAAGGGACTTCGAAACGAAGTTCAAATTGTTGTGACCGTAATGGCATTGAATCAAGATCACATGTATGACGTTGTTGCCATCAATGCCGCATCAATGTCCACGCAACTTGCCGGACTTCCGTTTTCTGGCCCAATCGGTGGAGTACGCGTTGCACTTATTGATGGCCAGTGGGTAGCTTTCCCAAATCACAGCGATCTTGAGAATGCAGTTTTCGATATGGTCGTAGCAGGTCGTATTGCTGGCGATGATGTAGCAATCATGATGGTGGAAGCAGAAGCCACAACAAAGACGATCGGTCTTGTTAATGGTGGAGCCCTGGCCCCAACAGAAGAAATTGTCGGCCAAGGACTTGAAGCAGCAAAGCCATTCATTCGTATTCTCTGCGAAGCACAACTTGAACTTGCAAAAGTTGCTGCCAAACCAACAGCAGAATTCCCAGTTTTCTTGGACTATCAAGCTGATGCATTTGAAGCAGTAGAGAAAGCAGCTAAAGCTGAACTTGCTAAAGCACTGACTATTTCTGGAAAACAAGAGCGTGAGACCGAGATTGATCGGATCTCTGCCGCCACAATTGAATCTCTCAAAGAGTCATTCGAAGGTCGCGAGAAAGAGATTCCTGCTGCTTTCCGTTCTTTAACAAAGAAGTTGGTTCGCCAGCGCGTTCTTCGTGACAAGATTCGAATCGACGGTCGCGGACTTCGCGATATTCGCCCGCTGACTGCTGAAGTTGAAGTTGTACCTCGTGTTCACGGTTCAGCAATCTTCGAACGTGGCGAAACTCAGATTCTTGGAATCACCACACTCAATATGTTGAAGATGGAACAACAACTCGACACATTGAACCCAGAAGATCACAAGCGTTATATGCATAACTACAACTTCCCGCCATATTCCACTGGAGAAACCGGTCGCGTTGGTTCTCCCAAGCGCCGCGAAATCGGCCATGGCGCACTCGCAGAACGCGCTTTGCTACCTGTTCTTCCAACCCGCGAAGAATTTCCGTATGCAATCCGCCAAGTTTCTGAAGCGCTGGGTTCCAATGGTTCAACATCGATGGGCTCAGTTTGCGCTTCAACACTCTCACTTCTCAACGCGGGAGTTCCTTTGAAAGCCCCAGTCGCTGGTATCGCGATGGGTCTGATCTCAGACGATGTCGACGGCAAGACCGAATATGTCGCACTTACCGACATTCTTGGCGCTGAAGATGCATTTGGCGACATGGACTTCAAAGTCGCTGGAACAAAAGAATTTGTTACAGCACTTCAGCTTGATACGAAGCTTGATGGAATTCCTGCCAGCGTTCTTGCTGCTGCGCTCCACCAAGCAAAGGAAGCGCGACTAGCGATTCTCAATGTCATGAACGATGCAATTGATCGTCCTGATGAGATGAATCCGCTTGCTCCACGCATCATTTCGATCAAGATTCCGGTTGATCAAATCGGCGCTGTCATCGGGCCAAAGGGCAAGGTCATTAATCAGATTCAGGAAGAGACCGGCGCAGAAATCTCGATTGAAGATGATGGAACGATATTTATCGGCGCCACAAATGGCACCGCGGCAGATGCAGCGAAGGCTCAAGTTCTAGCAATCGCGGATCCAAAGCTTCCAGAAGTTGGCGAGCGCTATAACGGAACCGTCGTCAAGCTTGCAACATTTGGCGCATTCATCAACTTGCTTCCAGGAAAAGATGGATTGCTCCACGTCTCACAAATTCGCAAAATGCATGGTGGAAAGCGCATTGAAAACGTCGAAGATGTGATGAAAGTTGGAGATAAAGTTCATGTTGAAATCGGTGAAATTGATCCAAAAGGTAAGCTCTCACTGATTCCTGTTCTCGATGAGAACGCAAAGACTGAATCAGCTAGCGAGTAACAACCGAAGTCATGACTGTACGCAAGACCGTTCTTCCGAGCGGTCTGCGTATTGTCACGGAAGAAATACCTGGAGTTAGATCCGCTGCCTATGGAATTTGGGTCAATGTTGGCTCGCGTGATGAATCTCCAAAAGTTGCTGGTGCCTCTCACTTCCTCGAACACTTGCTCTTCAAAGGCACGAAAACTCGAAGCGCATTAGATATCTCTTCATCCATCGAAGCTGTCGGTGGCGAGATGAACGCTTTTACCTCGAAGGAATACACCTGCTTCTATGCCAGAGTCATTGATTCTGATTTATCACTTGCAATTGATGTCATCTCTGATCTCATAACTTCATCCGTCGCACGAGCGGAAGATGTCGATGCTGAGCGCAAAGTTGTTCTAGAAGAAATCTCAATGAGGGATGATGACCCCTCAGATCTAGTACATGAACTTTTTGCTGAAACTTATTACGGTGATTCAACTTTGGGACGACCAATTCTTGGAACGAATGAATCTATCAATAGCCTTTCGCGAACTGCGATTTTTAATTACTACAAAAAGCGTTATTTACCGCAAGATATCGTCGTAGCGGTCGCCGGAAATTTGAAGCACCAGAAAGTGGTCGATCAGGTCATAAAGGCGCTATCTCGCGATGAATTTCTTGATCGTCCGAAAGCTGATTTTTCTTTACGCCCAAATACGAAGTTCAGGCATCCAGCTTCTCAACGGATTGGTATCCTCAATCGCAAAACTGAGCAAGCGCACCTCTTTTTAGGAATGCCAGGCGTAGCTCGCGACGACAGACGCCGCTTTGCGATGGGAGTTCTTTCTGCAGCACTTGGCGGTGGAATGTCATCACGACTCTTCCAAGAGATAAGGGAAAAACGTGGATTGGCATATTCGGTTTACTCCTATGCCCAACAGTTTGCTGGAAGTGGGTTCATTGGTTTTTATGCGGGATGTAATCCAACAAAAGCTCCAGAAGTTGTTTCCATTATTCGTGATGTTCTTCATGATGTTGCCCAGAATGGATTAACCCACGAAGAACTCACACGAGCCCAAGGCGCCGTTAGTGGTGCGCTGGTTCTCAGCCAAGAAGATACGGGTTCTCGAATGAGCCGAATTGGTAAGAGCGAATTGGTATACGGGGAAGTTATGAGCTTCGACCAAATTCTTAAGGAAGTTTCATCTGTAACCAGCGCCGATATTCGAGCCCTTACCAATGAAGTTCTCCATGCAGCGCCGACGTTGGCAGTTGTGGGACCATTCTCCAAGCGTTCGGTATTTGAGAAAGTGATGAAGTAGGGGAGCGATGACAATCAAAGTAGCCGTTCTTGGCGCTAAGGGGCGCATGGGAGCCGAAACTGTTAAAGCGATTTCTGCGGCGCACAATCTTTCACTTGTCGCTCAAATCGATCTCGGAGATTCAATCGAACAAATCACTTCAAGTGGTGCCCAGGTCGTTGTTGACTTCACTCATCCTGAGTCGGTAATGAAAAATCTAGAATTTGCCATAAACAATGGTATTCACGTAGTTGTTGGTACAACTGGTTTTGATGACAAGCGTCTCTCAGAAGTTAAGAAATGGCTCGCAAGTAATCCAAAGGTGGGCGCCGTAATTGCACCGAATTTCGGACTTGGTGCCGTTCTTATGATGCAATTTGCTGCCAAAGCCGCACAGTATTTTGAATCCGTAGAAATAGTTGAACTACATCATCCAGAAAAGGCTGATGCTCCTTCTGGAACTGCATCTCGTACTGCAGAACTTATTACTGAAGCTCGCAAGAATTCACAACGCCCTGCGATGCCGGATAAAACTTCAAGTGGACTTGATGGTGCTCGAGGAGCAAAAGTGGGTGATGTTCCAGTTCACTCGGTTCGGTTGCGTGGCTTGGTGGCACATCAAGAAGTTTTGCTCGGGGATCAAGGCGAGACGCTTTCAATTCGACATGATTCAATTGATCGAAGCGGATTCATGCCGGGCGTCTTATTAGCAGTACGTGAAGTGATAGAACGTCCGGGGCTAACTTTTGGCCTCGAACATTTAATGAAACTATAAAAAAATTACGAACGGAGTAGATATGTCGTCGCAAATAACAATGTACAGCGCAGATTGGTGTGGAGATTGCCGTCGTTCCAAGCGCCTTTTAGATTCACTTAACGTCGAATACACAATCATCGATGTTGAAGCAGATGCATCTGCCTCTGAAAAAGTCATTGAAATTAACGGTGGACAGCGTTCAATCCCTGTCATTGTCTTCTCAGATGGGACTCACTTAACTGAACCATCAGATAACGACCTCAAAGCAAAGCTCGAAGCGCTCAAAATTATCTAGGGTAATCGCGATGGATATGCGATTAGTTCGGGAGTCGTTCGGGATTTATTAGTCGCTTTACGCTGCGAATATTCCTCTACACGAGAGGAGGACGCAGTGATCTACGTAGTCAAATCGCAGAGTTTCTTGCGAACTCCACTCGTATCCATTCTCATGGAAGGTGAGGATTGGCTCGTCGGATTTGATGAAGTTTTCGATGATATGTCGAATGGATCATTAATTGAATTCGAGGGATTCAACAATTACCCGGCAGCCAGAATTCGCGCTTTTGACAGTTCTCATTACTCCATTGACTTAGATCTTGATGGTTTTGCTCAGCAAACACCGAAGGTGACGGTTGAGAATGGATTCCTAGTGATTACAGCTTCAAAGAATGAGTACGCCCTAAAAGAAAACAAGAATTACCTACAACGAGGAATCAGTGCGCGGGGCTTTAGACGTAGCTATCAGCTGGGTAAAGGTGATCGCGTGTGTGATACCAATCTGCAGCATGGAATCTTGCAGGTTGAAATAGATCGGACAGATTCGTCAGCTGTGGTGTCCGAGTCGAGTTGGGTTCGCGCAGGATAGTTCTATAGCGCGAACTTTCGTCGGTGTAGGTATAGCGGGATGACGTGTCTATCCACGTCATCCCGCGTTACAACGAATGAGGAGAAATCAGATGTCTGACTTAATGAAACGCGAAAGTAAATTCAGATCCCCACTTGCCACTGTCTTATCAGATGGCGAGAAATGGATGGTGGGCTTTGACGACATGTTTAACCGCCTTGTTGAGAAATGGGAGGATGGATTCGACGGTTTTCATGAATACCCGGCATCTAATATCAAAAGGGTTGCCGATGATCACTACAGAATCGAAGTCGCCGTTGCAGGTTTCAACAAAGAAGATTTAAGAATTGAATTGGAAGACGAAACCTTGATGGTTAGAGGTCATGTCACTAAGGAAACCAAGGAACAAAAAGGAGATTACCTGCAAAGAGGTATACACGCGCGAGACTTCGAACAGTGCTTTCAGCTTGCTGAACACGATCGCGTCCTCGATGCATCTTTGAAGAACGGGATCCTGGAGATTGATATCAAAAGGGAGCTCCCGGAACCAAAGAAACACGAGGCAATTCAGATAAGGAATGGATGAAATTCCATTAATTGAGTTGCCCATAAGGTAATACGGGGCGATGCGATCTAGCCGCATCGCCCCGTTTCTCATTTCATTTAACATGGAGCAGTTAAAGATGCTTAAGAAGATTTCCTAGCTAAGTGCGAGGGAGCCAAGAAGCGAACACCGAGACCGCGAATAGAGTAAATGTGATCGCCACCGCCATTCTCCTTGATCTTTATGCGAAGGCGGGAAAGATGGGTATCAATGAGATGGCTCGATCCAATTCCATCTTTGACTTTGATTACGTTGAGTAGTTCTGGACGGGAAATAACCCGCTCTGGTTCAGCAAAGAATGCTTGAGTGAGGAGAAGTTCAGTTTTCGTGAGAGGAACAATTTTCTCTCCAATACGAAACTCACATTGAGGTACGTCAAGAGTCATATCGCCCCAGGTATAGACCTCATCCAAGAGGGCATTGCGATCAGCTTGCTTATCAATTTGATAGTTGACTCGCTGCATAAAGAGTTTCTGAACAATTGGCTTACTGATGACTTCATCAGCTCCGGCACGAATGCACATCTCTTCTGTTACAGGACTACCATGATCAACGAGAGGGATGAGGGCCCCATTAGATTGCAATCTCATCCATCCCAAGAGATCTAGAGATTTCATGAAGTCACTGGCTAGATGGAAGAGAATGACTTTGAAGTCAGAGAGAGCGAAATGGTCGCGAACCTTGCTGAGGTCGTTTTCTGCACGTACATTGAAATTCCAAGATTCCAAGGTATTTTGCATGAATTTACGATCAATTGGGTTATTTTCAATAATGAGTGCTGAGTTGTTATTTGTAATCATGTGGAGAACTTAATGTGTAAGAAATCGCAATAATTGATATTGAATATACAAAGACTGGTCTGAGAAATTCTTAGACCAAAATTCCGATATAAAGTCGTTATGACAGGTTTATCGTTTATCCGTATTCAGATGAATACACTTTTGAATCAGTTAGAAAAGACTAGGAAAAAAAATGAAAAGAAAAGCAGTAATAGCTTTGGCTTTAGCTAGTTCAGGGCTAACCATGTACGGTGCACAGGGAACGGAGTACTCCTTTCCGACAGGTAAGTTTGTGAGTATCGAACGAGACGAATTGCCGACATACAAAGAGGATTCAAACGTTGTCTACCCAGTCGTAAATTACTTTTCTGTAAATATGCCGAACGGCGATATGAGTTTCTCACTCCGCAATGAAGAAGGTGATGAACTTGCTGTGATCAGGCAAGAAGATAGGTATTTCATTAACTCACATGTCGCATTAGGTGAACATGTTTATTTTGGTCCTGATATTCAGAATGTAGCCGACCCGGTACGTGTCATGATTGATGGCCCAATCAATGTTGGCCATGTTCACTTCAAATCCTCCTCATCCAGATTGACTAACCAAGCCAAGACTGCCTTGACCTTAATGGCCAAGGAGATGGCGGATAACAATCTGACAAGTGCGTATCTAGTGGGAATGACCGACCGATCTGGAGACGAAAGCTCAAATCTTGTACTCGCTGAAAAGAGAGCAGGAGTTGCAGCCGCATATTTGAAGAAGAAGTTAGCAGCGCTTGGAGTAAGTAGTCCCGTAATCACAACTGAGAATATGGGTGAATATCTCTCTGATCAGAAGGATGGGAGCGTGAATTCATACGACAGGAAGGTGTCTGTCCTTATTTTCCCAACAATCTAGGTCATCCAATAGGGGCGGCGCATAACCAAAGCATTCGGGGTTCTGCGCCGCTTTATACCGCGACAGAAGCTCCTTCATTCTGCATTTTGTTGTATATCTGAGCCGCTTCATTCCTCCCAGAACATCCTAATTTCGCGTAAATTTTAATTGTTTCTTGCCTGATCAGTGATTCGGAATAACCCAAAACATCGGCAATTGCAGCATTAGTTCTTCCCTCTGCAATGAGTTTTAGGATGAGATTCTGTCTCTCAGTCAGAGGTTTTTCGTAATCAGATGGATTAAATGCGAAGGTTTCAGATTCACCTAAGTCAACTCGATTTCGCACGGGTTTTCTGCGTGGTTGGGATTGACTTCGAATTGCATTAGAGAGAATCAAAGCAATTGCTTCTATATATTGAGCTGTAGATTCATCAAACTCAAGTTTCGCGTGAGAAAAAGCGGTAAGGCTACCAATAGGAAGGCCGCCGTCGTCGATAGGGCAACAGATGATTGTCTTGAGGCTCTTTGGAAGTAGGAGACTCGCCATCTTTGTGTATTGCTTGGGCCACGTTGGTAACGAGTCAATCCAGATGATTCGATTTTCACGTATTGCATCAGTGAAAGGTGTTCGTTCAGAAATTGTAAAAGTTGGCCTTTCGCCATTTTTGTCTGTGATCTCTATCCCAAAAGATGTGTGGGGGATGGCATGACCATTCTGATCGATTTCTGTATACATCAAGGCATCAGTTTGGAATGGTGAGAGAGCTTTGATACAGAGCATTTGAAGAACATCAGAGAATTTGTGGCTAGGGTCAGTCACATAAGTACTGACCTCTGCTAATTGGCGATAAAGCATTTCATTCCGATCTATATGGGGAATATTGGATAAAAGTGTAAATTGAATCCTGTTTAGTCTTAAAGTCATTTATGTCTAATTGTCGTCATTGACCAGATAAACAATTCTCACATTAATTGTTATTCATACATTGTTCGGTCAATCATGAAAATGTGCTGTGCTTTCGTGAAATGTTCTGCTCCCAATTACAGAAGGAATAGGACGGACATGACGAGTATTGTCTTGAAAAAGAGAAGTTTCTCCACATTAATATCAATTGTTTCATTTGCTCTTGGTTCAATTCTTGTGTTACCGAACTCAAGCTTTGCTGCGGATTTTCAATTCGCGGGTCCTAGTTCCGGATTTGTCAATGTTGCGTCTACTGACTTCACAATTACAACAGGAGGAGGATTCAGCGGAAATATCAGAGTCGAGATCATCGGTGCAGGCTTGGATACAACAGAAATGTTTAACTTTTCAAAATCAGAAGTTTCTAAGTCCTTCAAAATAACACCGCCTGAAACAGGAACCGTTATTTTGACTCCGCATTCACAAACGGGTAACCCTCAGCAAAATGCTCTGACTTACATTGTAGGTAGTGGACCAACACCAACTCCAACACCAACACCAACACCAACACCAACACCAACTCCAACACCAACACCAACACCAACACCAACTCCAACACCAACACCAACACCAACACCAACACCAACACCAACACCAACACCAACACCAACTCCAACTCCAACTCCAACACCAACACCAACACCAACACCAACACCAACTCCAACTCCAACTCCAACTAGTGGATCTGGTAGTTCTGGTGATGGTAGCGGTGGAACTTCTGGTGGCGGGAGTTCAACTTCATCTACAACTTCAGCATCTGGTGGAGGAGTAACTGCTACTAATCCTTCGTATCCCGTTGTGCCAACTACATTCTTGTTCACAGGGAATTCTGATTCCGTCTATTACTTCTACGTGCCATCACTAACAGGTTATGTGCTTGTGACGTTATCACTCCCAGCGGGAACTACATCTGAGCCAGCATCTATCGCGGTAACTCCCGTCAGCTCAAAGGAGGATGTTTCCGCAGGATTAGTTGTTATCGATATTACAATGACGACGATTTCGGACAAGAGCAATGTGTCAGCGCTGAACAAGGCGATTGATATTCATTATTGGACTCCATACATCGGCTCTATCCCATCTCTACAAGAAGTGGGTGTGATTTGGTCTCCAATGCCTCAAGTACTTACTCCCCAAATCCCTGCACCGCTTGATGCAGCTTTCTATATACACCCAGATAATACTTATTCTGTCTTTACGAAGTCTCTCTCAACTTTCTCATTTGCCTTTTCCCAGAGTGACTTACTTATCTCCAACCAGAATAAATCGCTTCGAGTCGGCCAGACCATGAAGATTAATTACTCAGGTGGAAGCGGAGATGGAAAACTTGTTTTCATTTCCGATGACTTAGGTTTCTGTAGCGTTACACAAGAAGGGGTAGTTACTGCTATCGCGCCAGGTCAATGCAACATCTACATCACAAAAGAGAGCTCAAGTCGGAACCTTTCAGCGGTTTCTAATTCTGTGACTTTTACTGTGAAAGAGAGCGCCCAAGCAATTGCGAAGCGAAACAGTCTACGCAATTGGTTAATTTATACCAGAAAAGAACCGGGCTATCTCGTATCGATTAACTTATCTAATTCGTATGCAAATTCCCCTGCGGAGTTGCAGCTTAGAACTTATATAAAGGGCCGCTTGGTTTATCGAAAACTGACTGAAGTAACCCTAGATGCAAATGGTGATGCAATCTATATGGGTGACAAAGCACTTCTTTTAGGGGCGCGATTGAGACTCGTGATCAGCGGTACCAACATCAAATTCGGAACATCAATCTAATGATTACGAAAGGTATGAACATGAAGTTTGACAATCGAAAGCCGCATTTGATTGGCGGAATTGGAGCTGTCGTGGCTGTAGCTATGACAGTTTTGCAACCCATATCCATGTCGAATGCTGCCCAGCCAGTCCTTGAGATAAGCACCGTCACGTCAAAGTCAACGGCTCTGTACACCGGTGAGAGCGTTAATTTCACAATTCAGGTTACAAATACCGGAGCTGAGCCTGCGGAGATAACCTCACTGTCGAGTAGCTCCGATGCTCTCGCAACCGAATGCCAAATTCTTGTTGGTCGAATCCTGTTACAAGAGGAATCTTTAAGTTGCGCAAAGGAAGGGGTTCAGATTTCTGGACTCCCTGCTGGTACCTATCAAGCTAAGACCACAATTGAAGCTATGAACCCTGATAAGACAAAGGCGAGCTTTACCTCAACTGCCTCAATCGATTTATGGTGGTACGGACGAATTCCGGGCTACTGGAAAAATCATGCCGATCAATGGTCTGCCAGATTTGCCCCTACTGATTTCCTTGAAAATGTTTTCGCTATTCCGAATTCTCTACTTACAAATGGAGTTCTAGATAACGATTCTATTCCGGGTAAAGATACTTTGATGTCAACTCTTACTTATCAAGGGGGGACTACTCTCAAAGGTGCTTCACAGATCCTGTTGAGAGCCGCGTCAGCTGCGATATTGAATGAAGCCTATTATGGGAGTAATTACCCGGGAGCTCCTTCCCTTGAGTACTTGATTACTCGAGTCAATGTTGTACTTGCATCTGAGAATAAAGCCCAGTACATCGTGTTGGCGGGCTACTTTGAGAAGTGGAATAACGGCGTCCGTGCGCCTCTGGCTTAAGGGTTAGCTATGCAATCCTCGGTAACTAATCCAGAGAGGTTAGCGGTTGTCGCTGTCACTCGTGATGAAACTAAGGTGTGGCGACATGGAATTGGACCTGAGGATCTACCTGAAGTGGTGACTGCACCAATTGAGGTAGATCATCGCCACAAAAGGACGGGCCAATATCATCATGGACACGATACTAATCACGATTATCCGGAGTATTACGAAGCTATCTCCTCGATGTTGAGAGATATTGATGTTGTCTTACTTTTGGGACATGGTGAAGGTAAGGGATCAGCTGTAGAGAAATTTCGAGAGTATCTGGCAAAGGAACATCCGCAACTCGCCAACAAGGTGCTCGATACGCTTGCTGTGAACCTTAATGCTATGAGTGACCATCAAGTAACAATGAATGCCAGGCAGTGGTTTGAGAAGAACTTTCGCAAACTCGCTACCTGGCATGATCGCCAGCCAAAGCGCTGGTTTATTGGCTAGTCATCAGATTTCTTAGGCGTTACTTCCTGAATGAAATACTGGAGGTTGCCTTTAGTTGCCGATCCCCACGCATAAACAATCGTGTTTAAATTGTCTTTTATCACGACATTTGCGCTTGGAATAGCGACCGTTGAAGTACCTGCGAGCACGACATCAACCGGATAAATACCAAATTTCAATGATACTTTCCGCTCACCACCATTGAGAAGATTTCTAAAGAGCACTTTTGAATTTGCTCGAATATCAACTGCAGGTGCGCCGGCCACATGTCTCACAGTCAGCCACGACCTCTTGCCACCTGGTTCAGTATTCATGTTCTTGAATAGAGAGAGGACAGGCTTATTAGAAGCATCAAGATGCGCAATGAAGGTTACATTTGAGTATTTAGGAAGGTAGATGGGCCTATAGGACAGAACCGATGCAGTCTCTGATGTCGGCAAGACTCCATCGGCGTAGATTGCAATCTGTTGCGATCCTGGTTCTACGGTAAATGTCTTCGATGCGCCAGGAACGGCGTTATCGATGATCAACTTATTGTTGGAATAGATATCGACTTTATCTGCTCCAAAGGTAGCTGGAATCGCATGAATCACCGTGAAAACTGTTGAGGATTCAACCTTTTTCTTAGGTTTCGAATCAGCATAAATCGGAGCAGAAGAAGTTGTGAAAAGTAGAACAGCAGTAATTGCCATTCCTAATCTGCGGGTATTTATCATTATTACCTTTCTATATGGGAATTGGGAAAGGTAATGTTAAGTAAAACTAGATTTGAAGGACGTAAATGACTAGATATTGACTAGACTGGAAATGTCCGATTTAATGAATAATCACACAAAACGCTTAAAGTATTTGAATAGCTCATACCATCCAACTCCGAGCAACGCAGTAACAAAAATAGCTAGCAAGTCACTTTGACTAATTCTACCAAGATCAAAAATTAGCCGCAGTGGCTCAAAGCTAAGAAGCGACACAACAATTATTAATGCCCCGATGACAATCCATTTAACCGCTCGATTCTCGCGCTGACTAAAAGTTTCAAAAATAGTCAAAGTTCGTGAGCGATTTGTGAGAATTAATCCCATATTTGCCAACATTAGCGAGCCGAAAACTAAGGATCTAATCTCACTGTCACTTCGCCCAGAATTAATTGAAGAGATGAATAGAGCAAGGATGGCTCCAAGCACAGCTACCCCTTGGGTGATGGAGATGAATAACTCTGATGGAGAAAAAATCTTGCTCTTATTGCCTCGTGGTTGTCGTTTCATAATTTCTGGGTCGGCACCTTCTTCCTCAAAGACAATAGAACAAGCTGGATCGATGATGACTTCATGAAAGGCGACCAATCCAGGAAGAAGAACGATGGGCCAACTCGTAGAAAATATAGGCAAGAGCGCAAGTCCAAATATAGGAATATGAATTGCAATGACGTATGACATGGCTTTCTGCAGATTTGCGTATGTCGCTCTTCCACGTTGAATACCGTGCGCAATTGAAGTGTAGTTATCATCAGTGATGATTAAGGACGCGGCTTCGCGCGCAACATCGGTTCCACGCTTTCCCATTGCAATACCAATATCGGCGGCGCGCAATGCTGGAGCATCATTCACTCCATCACCAGTCATTCCAACAATTTCGTCAGTGCTTTGTAGAGCGCGAATAATCCTTAGTTTGTGCTCGGGAACTACACGGGCAAAAACAGATATTTGAGGAATCAATTCTCTTAGTTCTTCGTCGCTACACGCTTCAATTTCTACTCCGGTAATGCACTTCTGTGAATGTGGTAGACCTATCTGTTGTGCGATTGCAAGCGCTGTATTTGGATGATCGCCAGTAATCATGATGGTTCTAATTCCTGCAGTAGCGCATTTTTGAATCGACTCAATTACGCCCTCACGGATTGGATCTTCGAGGAAAGTCAATCCAAGATAATTCAGAGTCAGACTCTCGACATTCTCCGGTATCGGGGAATCAGAGGGGAGTTCCAAATAAGCAACTGCCAAGACTCGATAACCAGAGTCAGCTGCTTCATGAACTGAAGCGTTGAGACTTGCATTCTGGAGCGAATTAAGTCGGCAAAGTCGAGCGATGGTTTCGGGCGCTCCCTTGGCCGCAATGACATATCTCGTTTCTACTTTCCAAATATGGATGTAAGCCATTCGTGAGTTTTCAACGGGATATTCTTTTACTGAATCAATTCTTTGATGCAGTAATTTTTCTGAGCGGAGTTCTTGGAAGGCGCGATCCATAGGGTCGAAGATGGAAGTTGGACAGGCGAGCGCACCAATATCGAGTAATTCGCTTACCTGTGCTGGTTTATCGCCACTTCTAGTTGGGAAGCGTGTATCTCCAATCTGAACTTCAGTAATAGTCATCTTGTTTTCTGTGAGAGTTCCTGTCTTATCTACGCAGAGAACTGAAATAGAGCCAAGCGATTCGATAGCCGAAGGTCGGCGTGCTATGACGCGCACTTGAGACATACGCCAGGCTCCAATTGCGAGAAATAGCGTAAGAATGATTGGAAACTCCTCAGGTATCAGCGCCATCGCCGCCGCAATTCCTGCCAATCCACCCTCCAGCCAATTGTGACGAGTACTTCCATAAATTGTCACAACGCTAATGACGGTTAAAAATCCCATTACTCCAATTACTCGCACAAGTTGATCGACATCCCGTTGCATTTGAGAACGTTCAAACGGTAATTCTTGTAGCGATTTACCAATCTTTCCTAGAGCAGAGTGAACACCCGTTGCTTCAACGACTGCTTGTCCATGACCTCGGGTGACGAGAGTTCCAGAGAAGACCAGGTCATCAACTTTTTTCTCAACAGGTATCGATTCCCCAGTAAGCGTTGATTCATCTGTCGCAAGCGTTACGTTTCGAATGATTTTTGCATCGGCGCATACTCGATCTCCCTCGTGGAGTAGAAGTAGATCACCCGTAACGATGTTGCTACTGGGGATCCGCATTTCAGATCCATCACGGACAACGGTGGCAAAGGGTGCTGCGAGTTGTTTCAATGCAAAGAGCGCGTTTTCAGTGCGCCGTGATTGAAATATGGAAATTCCGAGAACGATCACGACTGTACACATCAACATAACCGCATCAAGAATCTCAGCTAAAAAGAAGTTAATAACACCAGCAGAAATAAGGAGAATCAACATAGGTTCACTTACGATTGATAGAATTTGTTTTACGAGAGACTTTTGATTTTCACTGGGAATGACATTTTCTCCATCTTCCAAAAGCCGAGAATGTGCGTCCGAGCTGCTTAATCCCGTAAAAAACATGTCTTAAGGATATTAAAGGTTTACAGACCACATTCAGACAAAATGTGAGTTACAGGTTGTAGATAAGGGCTGAAGTGGTTGCTGCGAGAAGCATCATGACCGGGAAACTTGCTTTGAATCTCAATGCAATACCTGCGACAACTACGCCAGCTAAACGGTGGTCAATTTGTACTGATTTTTCATTGCCTAAAGTTTGTACCGCTACGAGCGCACTTAAGAGAGCGATTGGAATCAGGGAATTGATGCGTTGGACAAGTGGCTTATTCAAAACTGATTCGGGTAGCGAGTATCCAAGTACTTTCAAGATAAAACAGATGACGCTTGTCGCCAGAGTGGCAGTCCAGATAGGAGTCATGATCGCCTCAATCCAAAAATCAAAGCGATAGCTACTGTTGCAATGATAGGGACTCCTGCAGGTGCAAAGGGAGTGAGTGCGATGGCCAGAAGTGCAGCTGCGACGGCAACGAATCGAGTTTTAGTATCAGTAAGTCTTGGCCAGACAAGCCCAAGAAATGCTGCGGGTACCGCTGCATCAAGTCCCCATGCGGAAGGATCACCGATTGATTGAGCACCTATTGCACCCAGGAGAGTAAATAGGTTCCAGAAAACATAGACGCCGAGACCGGTAGCCCAGAAACCATAACGGCTCGCTTCGACTCCGCGAGGTTCCTGACCAATCGCCACTCCTGTTGATTCATCTATCGTGAGCTGGGCAGCAATAATTTTCTTTAATCCACGTTGCTTAAGAATTGGAGCCATCTTCAAGCCGTAGAGTCCATTGCGAAATCCGAGTAAAGCTCCTGTTGCGATAGCACTAAGCGCTGATCCACCGGCACCCATAACTCCGACAACAGCAAATTGTGATGCTCCAGAGAAAAGGAGAAGTGATAGGAGACAGGTTTGCAGAACGCTGAAGCCTGCAGCTATGGAAGCTGCGCCAAAGGCAGCTCCATAAGTTCCGACTGGAATCGCTACCGCGAGTGAGTCGCGCAACACCGCACGCTTATTGAAAGAGCCTTTTTCCAGTGACACGCAGACATTCTGCCGTAGATATTCCCAAGGCCGCACCAGGTAAAAGATAAGGTCGCGCTCGTGAGTGAAGCAACCCAATACCCTGACATTGTCTTTCGTGATGACGTCACTGTTGAACTGGTGAAATCAAGTGCAAATGATGCAGATGTGATTTGGGCGGCCCGAGTTTCTACTGCGGGAGAAAATTCACTCGAAGAAGTCAATTCAGATCCAGCGCGTTCGGCCGGCCTCATCAATTATCTAGCCCGCGAACGGCATGGTTCACCATTCGAACACACGTCTATGACGTTCTTTGTCAGCGCGCCGATTTTTGTTTTCCGCGAATTTATGCGCCATCGCATCGCTTCATATAACGAAGAAAGTGGGCGTTATCGCGAACTCAGTCCAGTTTTCTACGTCCCAAATAAGGACCGTAAGTTAGTCCAGACAGGCAAGACAGGACATTATATTTTTGTTGATGGAACAAATGAGCAATTTGAAATATCAGTAGCAGCTATGAAAGAGACTTACACGGTGGCTTATGCCAATTACAAGAAAATGCTCGATGCAGGCATTGCACGTGAAATTGCGCGTGCAGTTCTACCGGTCGCTCTGTATTCGTCTATGTATGTAACGATGAATGCTCGCGCGTTGATGAACTTCTTATCGCTTCGAACCAGCCGCGAAGGCTCGCATTTCCCAAGCTACCCGCAGCGCGAAATCGAGATGGTTGCAGAAAAAATGGAAGAGCATTTCGCTCGATTGATGCCTCTTACTTACGCTGCTTTCGAAAAATCGGGCCGCGTCGCGCCGTAGCCCTGGCGTAGTAACCTTGGCGCATGACTATTCCGGCGCCATTCGGTCGTTTATTGACCGCAATGATCACCCCATTCAAGGATGATTTATCAATTGATTGGGCTGGAGTAGAAAAACTTGCGGCACATTTAGTTTCTACCGGCCACGACGGAATTGTCGTAAACGGAACTACAGGTGAGGCCCCAACCACAAGCGATGAAGAGAAGATTGAAATCATCAAAGTTGTACGCAAGGCGGTCGCTGGAAAAGCAAAAGTTGTTGCCGGGGCTGGCAATAATGAAACTTCACATTCTGTAGAACAGGCCGAGATGGCAGCAGACGCTGGTGCAGACGGTCTTCTTGTTGTGACTCCTTATTACAACAAGCCTCCCCAAGCAGGAATTGAAGCGCACTTCCGAGCCATGGCCGATGCCACAAAGGTGCCGGTGATGTTGTACGACATACCGGGTCGCACGGGAGTTGCGATCGAACCTGACACGATTGTGAAATTAGCTGCGCACCCAAACATCGTCGCGTTAAAAGATGCAAAAGGTGATGTAGCGTCAACGTCGTGGGTTATTAAACGTTGCGGTATTCCGGTCTATTCTGGCGACGACATCTTGAATTTGCCACTTCTCTCAGTCGGAGCGGTCGGCTTTGTTTCAGTGTGTGGCCACACAGTCGGCGCGGATCTTCGCATGATGTTGGATTCTTGGTTTAACGGTAACTCCCAGAAAGCTCTTGAAATTCATCAGAAACTCCTTCCCGTGTACACAGGCACATTCCGCACACAAGGAGCAATTCTCACGAAAGCAGCGCTCACAATGATGGGCCTTCCTGGAGGAAAAGCTCGCTTACCTCTTGTAGATGCCACTGAATCTCAAATTTCCCAACTACGAGAGGATCTTCGCGCCGGTGGCGTGAAAGTTAACTAATGAATCATCCGCATCCCGATCTCGGGTTGCCGCCACAACTTCCATCTAAAACTCTACGCATTGTTGCGTTAGGGGGATTAGGTGAAGTTGGCCGCAATATGACGGTCTTCGAATATGAGGGCCAATTGCTTATCGTTGATTGCGGAGTACTTTTTCCGGAAGAAACTCAACCAGGTGTAGATCTCATCCTCCCTGATTTTTCATACATTCGCGAACGACTTCGTGATGTTGTTGCTGTCTTCTTAACTCATGGTCACGAAGACCACATAAGTGCACTTGGTTACTTGTTGCGTGAAAGAGAAGATATTCCAGTCATTGGTTCTGCACTCACTCTCGCATTCGCAAAAGGAAAATTGAAGGAACGTCGCATCTCGCCAATCTCGGTTGAAGTGAGAGAAGGACAAAATCGAAAAGTTGGTCCATTTGATTTGGAGTTTGTTGCAGTCAATCACTCGATTCCAGATGCCCTTGCGGTCGTCATTAAAACGCCAGCAGGAGTTGTACTGCACACCGGAGATTTCAAGATGGATCAACTTCCTCTTGATGGAAGAACTACGGACTTAGCTCGCTTTGCTTCACTGGGTCAATCTGGAGTTGATCTCTTCATGGTTGATTCCACGAATGCCGATATTCCAGGTTTCACTACATCAGAGCGTGAAATCATGCCGGTTTTGGATCGAGTGATTGGTGGAACTGAGCGACGCGTCATTGTTGCTTCTTTTGCTTCCCATGTTCATCGCATCCAACAAGTCATCGACATCGCTTATACCCATGGACGAAAAGTCGCCTTTGTTGGGCGATCTATGGTGCGCAACATGTCACTGGCGGGTGAGATGGGTTACCTCCATATTCCTCCTAATACATTGATTGACATTGATGAGATTGATGATGCCGGAGAGAAGATTGTTTTGATTTGCACTGGTTCTCAAGGTGAACCACTGGCAGCGCTATCGCGAATGGCTAATGGTGACCATCGAATAAGAGTTGGAGCCGGCGATACTGTGATCCTTGCGTCCTCATTAATACCAGGAAACGAAAATTCGGTATATCGCGTTATCAATGAACTCACACGCTTTGGAGCGAAAGTAGTACATAAAGGAAATGCACTGGTACATGTGTCGGGACATGCCGCAGCCGGCGAACTCCTCTATTGCTATAACGTAGTCAAGCCAAAGAATGTGATGCCAGTTCATGGCGAATGGCGTCATATGAAAGCTAATGCTGAACTTGCAATTTCCACAGGAGTTAAACGATCAAATACTGTTGTCGTTGATAACGGAGTTGTTGTTGATCTTGCTGATGGGAAAGCCAACGTTGTTGGCGCTGTTCCTGTTGGATATGTCTATGTAGATGGACAGAGCATTGGAGATATCACAGAAGCGTCGCTAAAAGATCGGCGTATTTTGGGCGAAGAAGGTTTCATTTCTGTAATTGTCGTCATTGATTCTCAAACTGGAAAGATTGTTGCCGGTCCAGATATTCATGCCCGCGGTTTTGCTGAGGACTTAGCGTTATTTGAAGAAGTAAAAGGAAGAATTGAAAGAGCCCTTGCTGGCGCAGTTGCTGGTGGTATAAACGGCACACACCAACTTTCACAAGTTGTTCGCAAGACAGTTGGTAGTTGGGTCGGCGAAGAACATCGCCGTCGTCCCATGATCGTTCCTGTTGTTATAGAGGTCTAGTAACCACAACCTCTCGCGGCGCGCCTCTCGGTTGAAAAAATTCGTTTCTAATACGATTTTTCGTTGTGGCAAAGAAGAATTCCTCGCGCAAAGGCTCCGGACTCATCGCGGCAATTAGTCGCGCTGTCGGCGCGATATGGCGGTCTTTTGCAAAAGCTCTCGGCGCCTCTATTCGATTTGTCACTCGCGGAGCGAGAGATCTAGAACCCGAACACCAACGAGATGGTTTTGGTTTATTACTATTTATTGTCGCACTTATTGCGGCTGCTACATCGTGGTGGCATCTCGATAACTGGTTTGGACGAGTCTCGTATTCCTTCTTCTATGGCGCAGTAGGAAGACTTGCAATTCTCACACCAATACTTTTTGGTTATTTTGCGCTTCGACTTTTCCGAGCTCCAGAAGATAAAGCGGCCACGGGTCGAATCACGATTGGCTCATTGCTTCTAATTTTTAGTTCAACCGCATTGATCCACATCATTAATCCAACCTCCATCAATACTGGCGCCACAGCAATGAGAGAAGGCGGGGGATGGATTGGATATGCAATCTCCACCCCTTTGGTCGCACTTGTCACAGATCTGCTTGCGATACCAATACTTGTGCTTACTCTCTTCTTTGGCGCCCTCGTTATTACCGCAACTCCTTTCTCACGAATCATTGAAGTAGTAAAGAATTTGATTACGGGTGCCAGCTCTAAAGTTGGTTCGGCCATAGAGGAGCGACGGGAACGTAGAGCGGAGGAGTTTGAGATTGCCGATACTCCTCCTTTTGAAACTCCATTAGTCCAAGAATTCTCAAATAACGAAGATGAAGATGAAGAAGAAATCGACGAAGAGAGTTTTGACGAAGAGTTCACAACAGAAATTACGCAACCGATTCCGGTAAAGAAAGAAGCGCCCACAAAGCCCGCTCGACCGGTCCAATTAGTTCTCTCATCAAGTGATTCCTACGAATTACCTTCAATGGAATTGCTTCGGACTACGCCTCCCACAAAAGGAAAAACCAAGGCCAACGACCAGGTCGTCGCGGCTCTTACCGAAGTCTTCGCTCAGTTTGAGATTGATTGCGAAGTTACTGGATTCATGCGCGGCCCGACTGTCACTCGATATGAAGTAGAGCTTGGTTCTGGTGTCAAAGTAGAAGCGATTACCGCCCTTAGTAAAAACATTGCCTATGCTGTTGCAAGCAGTGATGTACGAATACTTTCTCCGATTCCTGGAAAATCTGCAGTAGGAATCGAAATCCCTAATAGTGATCGTGAGATCGTTTCACTTGGCGACGTGCTTCGATCTAGTGTCGCAGGAAACGATCATCATCCAATGGTGATTGCACTTGGAAAAGATGTCGAAGGTAACTTTATCTGTGCGAATCTGGCGAAAATGCCTCACTTTTTAGTTGCCGGGGCCACAGGCGCAGGTAAATCTTCGATGATTAATTCGCTGGTTACCTCTATTTTGATGCGCGCAACCCCGAATGATGTGCGATTGATTTTGATTGACCCAAAGCGCGTTGAACTCAATGCTTACGATGGAATTCCACATCTTATCGCCCCGATTATTACTAATCCGAAAAAGGCCTCAGAAGCGCTGGCTTGGGTAGTTCGAGAAATGGATCTGCGATACGACGATCTCTCAACCTACGGCTTCCGACATATTGATGATTTCAATAAAGCAGTGCGTGCCGGAAAAGTTGTTGCAAAGGAAGGCGCTGACCAACCTCTCGAACCGTATCCCTATATGCTCGTTGTCATTGATGAGTTAGCTGATTTGATGATGGTCGCAGCTCGCGATGTGGAAGATTGCATCGTTCGCATAACTCAATTAGCACGCGCTGCAGGAATTCATTTAGTGATTGCAACTCAGCGACCCAGCGTTGATATCGTCACTGGATTGATAAAAGCAAATGTGCCATCGCGACTTTCTTTTGCTACATCCTCATTGGCAGATTCACGAGTTATTCTTGATACGCCTGGTGCGGAAAAACTTGTTGGACAAGGTGATGGACTCTTCCTTCCTATGGGCGCCAGCAAACCAATGCGCATTCAAGGTGCGTATGTCTCGGAACGCGAAATTGAGTCGGTAGTTAGCCATGTTAAATCACAGTTAAAACCGGTTTATCGTGAAGATATCCTCAAACCTGTAGTTAGTGCGCGCTCAGGCGATGACGACATTGGCGATGATAAAGAGTTGTTGATTCAAGCAATTGAACTTGTCGTTAGTACTCAATTTGGTTCTACATCCATGTTGCAAAGAAAACTGCGCGTCGGTTTTGCAAAGGCGGGACGGTTGATGGATCTCATGGAGAGCCGTGGAATTGTTGGACCATCAGAAGGCTCCAAGGCGCGAGTAGTTTTAGTAAAACAAGAAGATCTAGCTTCGGTGCTTGAAGTTATTCAAGGGTGATTCGCAGGGGTTAATGCGCTTACGCGCGTGAGATACAGGTTGTCCATCGACGCATAAGGCTCGTACAATTTGCCTCCCTTTCCACACATGTGAGGCGCAAATGTCCGTCGGATTACGACTCAAAGAAGTTCGCAAGTCAGCAGGTCTGACAATCGAACAACTTTCTGCGCGCACCAGAATTCCAGCATCTGTGATTGAAGATCTTGAACGCGATAATTTCAATACATGTGGTGGTCCGACGTATGCTCGTGGACACATTCGCACCATTGCTCGCGTCTGCGGAGTGGGCGACACCGAAATTCTTCTTGCTTTTGAATCTCAAACGATCCCTTTAAGTAAATCAATTCGAGACTTATTAAATGACACAAGCGCCACGCCAGCAACGAAAGAGCGCAAACCTCTCTCGTGGAAAGCACTCAGCGGAGTTGCTGCAGGAGTCTTTGCTTTTGCGTTAGTTGGTGTCGGGATACTCTCGTCCAGCAATAATTCTTCAACAACGATCACATCACCTTCGTCTTCATCATCAAATCAAGAATCTCCAGTCGCGAAGAAAATTAATGGTGTTGAAATACAACTTAAGGGAGTAAATGGTCTCTCGTGGGTTGCGGTTAGTGATAGCACTGGCACTACGTTGTTCAGTGGGCGCATACGACAAGGTGAAGAACGTACCTACACGGATAATCAGTTGTTGTACGTTGTGATTGGTAATGCGGGAGCGATCAACTTAACGGTGAATGGCGAAGATCTTGGAGTCCCAGGCAGAGTTGGCGAAGTCGTTCGTCTTGAATTTGGTCCGCAAGCAAGTAATCAAGGTTAAGCTTCTATAGAATAACGAGGTGTCAAAGCCCACCACGGTCGCGCTCGTTACATTAGGTTGCGCCCGCAACGATGTTGATTCTGAAGAATTAGCAGGTCGCCTTGCTGCTGATGGTTGGACGCTGGTCGATGATCCATCGTCCGCCGATATAGCTGTTGTGAATACTTGTGGCTTTATTGAATCCGCAAAGAAAGACTCGGTAGATGCGCTATTGGAAGCCCATTCATTGAAAGCAGATGGCACTGTCCGAGCGGTGGTCGCCGTTGGATGTATGGCGGAACGCTACGGAAAAGAGCTGGCTGAGGCTCTGCCAGAAGCCGATGCCATTCTTGGTTTCGATGACTACGCCGACATTTCAACTCGGCTAAGAAAGATTCTCGACGGTGAAAAGCGCGAAGCGCACACCCCCAAAGATCGCCGAACAATCATTCCAATCTCACCGGTTGCGCGCCAAGAAGTTAAAAGTTCTATGGGACAAGGAAGTGCTTTTTCGCGAAAGCGTTTAGGGAACTCTCCGATGGCGCCACTGAAGATCGCCTCAGGTTGCGATCGGCGCTGCACATTCTGTGCAATCCCATTATTTCGTGGCGCCTTTGTATCTAGACGCCCCACAGAAATCATTGATGAAGCGCGTTGGCTTTCAGAAAATGGAGTCAGCGAAATCTTTCTCGTAAGTGAGAACACCACTTCATACGGGAAGGACTTTGGTGATCTAAGGGTCATGGAATCTTTATTGCCAGAACTATCAAAGATCGAAGGAATTGAGAGAATCAGACTTTCTTATCTACAACCTGCCGAAATTCGCCCCACGCTTTTACAAGCAATCGTCTCAACAGAAAAAGTCGTTCCATACTTCGATATTTCATTTCAGCACTCGTCAGGCACTTTATTGCGTCGAATGAAGCGATTTGGAGATAGCGAGAAATTCTTACATTTACTCACCCAAGTTCGAGCACTCAATCCAGATTCAGGAATTAGGTCAAATTTCATCGTTGGATTCCCAGGTGAAACGGAAGAGGAGTTCCAAGACTTAGTCGAATTCGTTCAAGCCGCACGCCTTGATGCGATTGGAGTCTTCCCTTATTCGGATGAAGATAAGACCGAAGCTATGAAACATGAAAATAAAGTTAGTGAGGAGATCATTTCTTCGCGCACAAATAAACTGACGGCAATAGCTGAAGAATTGGTAAATCAAAGATCTGCAGAACGAATCGGAGAGCGAGTTCGAGTTTTGATTGAAGATGCAGAAACTCAAGAAGGTCGGGCCGCTCATCAAGGACCCGAAGTTGATACTTCCACGTTTATTACTGTTCCCGGACGACCTCATGCGGGCTTCAAGGTTGGAGACTATGTTGATGCTGTGGTCATCGATGTTGCTGGCGCAGATCTGGTGGCACAACCGTTATGAATCTTCCTAATGCGCTGACTATCGCAAGAATTCTAGCTCTGCCATTTTGTGCATGGGCACTTTTCAAAAATGGTGGCGATGACCCAACCTGGCAAATCATCGCGTGGTGTTCCTTTTTTGTGGTCGGAATGACCGATGTACTTGACGGCAGAATTGCGCGAAAGCGGAATCAGATTTCCAGCTTTGGAACACTTTTGGATCCAATCGCAGATAAGGCATTCATCGCAACCGCGCTCATTGGCCTCTCAATCCTTGAGAAGATGCCATGGTGGGTAACGATTGTGATTCTTGCGCGCGAGGTTGGTGTAACAATTTTGCGTATTGCTGTCATAAAACGTGGTGTGATTGCAGCAAGCAAAGGTGGAAAAATCAAATCTTTACTTCAGAATTTCTCAGTTGGGTTTTATATGTTGCCACTACCTGAAGTTCTTCATACGCCACGCGATATTTTGTTGGGTATCGCAATCATCCTCACCCTCACTTCTGGTTTTGAATATTTTAGAAATGTTGTGAAAGCACAGAAATGAAGATTGTAGATGAAATCGTTTCGACGCTCACCACAAGAAATGAAACTGTCAGCTTCGCAGAATCGCTTACAGGAGGCGCCTTATCCTCAGAAATTGTGAGCGTTCCCGGCGCATCCCACATTTTTAAAGGTTCTATCGTTGCTTACTCCATTGATATCAAGATTCGTGAGCTCTTTGTTGCTAGTGAATTGATTGAAGCGCATGGAGTTGTATCAGAAGAGGTTGCTCTTGCTATGGCCGCTGGTATTCGGTCACGAATGGCGACGACATGGGGGATTTCTGCCACAGGAGTTGCAGGACCTGGCGCTCATGACGGAATTCCAAGCGGGACTGTATGGCTTGCAGTTATCGGTCCAAACCTTCAAGAAACAGTGAAATTGGCCCTCGAAGGTGATCGATCTGCAGTGCGACTCGGCGCGGTAGAAAGCGCGCTGGGGGTCTTCGCGCGTATCCTTAGGGCCTAGTTCAATCAATGTTTCACTCGTCATTCGAAAGGGGTTGGCTGTGACTCTTCTCCGCACGCATATCGGCCAGACCCTGCGCCAATCTCGCATTGCCCAGAGCCGAACCCTTCGTGATGTCGCAAAAGAAGCACGCGTCTCCTTAGGTTATTTATCTGAAGTAGAGCGTGGCCAAAAAGAAGCATCGTCCGAACTTCTTAATTCAATCTGTATTGCTTTGAACCTGTCCTTGTCCACCGTACTTGTTGAAGTAACTTCCCAAATCAAACTTCACGAATCCCCAGTACTTACTGTCGTTGATACTAACGCGGCATAGTTTCTAGGGGAGTTCAGTGTCTGTAAGTCCACAAAGTTCCCGTTCGACTTACCAACATCAATCAACAATTCATCGGCGTACCCGCGCGGCGATAATGGATGCTGCGAAATCTCTTGTGGCCGAAAGCGGAATATCTGGAACAAATATGATTGAAATTGCTGATCGGGCTCAAGTTTCTCGTGCGTCGCTCTATAACCATTTCCGTGACAAACACGAAGTTTTTGTTGCGCTCGTTGAAACAGAATTAGAACGAATCGCTACTCTTGCAATGATTGCACAATCGCGCGGAGAGGCGTTGTATTTGATTTCGCGTGAGATTTCAAGTCATCCTGGACTTCAGACTGCGCTTCAAACCGATGGCGACATCATGGCGGCGGCATTGACAGCCCGCGAACATAAAGTTTGGGTGGATATTTATTCGGAATTAGCAAAAATATTTACAACAGATGTTGTTGGAGTTGGGCTCATTTTACGTTGGTTAATGGGACAAGTAACTGCCCCCTTGTCCGATGAGCATTCTCGGCAACAAGCAGAGCGTCTCGCTTCTATTCTGTAACGCTCATAATGCGCATCACCGAACTTCGACGTCGGTTAACGGAACACTTTGGCGCAGATTGGGCGCCTTCGTATGCGAAGGATTTTGTGATGGCTGAGCTCGGGGGCCAGAGCATTGATCAAGCGCTCGCCATGGGAATGGAACCCGCAGATATTTGGCGTGCGGTTGTAAAGAACAATCCTGATATCTCAAGCGAACTTAAATGAAAGCTCTTATGAACCCAATTTGCGCATTGCTAGTCTAATTTAATGGCGAACTTCGTACTAGTAGCTGGAACTTTTCATGGTGGGTGGTACTGGGATTCCGTTACGTCCGAATTGTTAAACAATGGTCATTCAGTCTATGCACCAACTCTTACTGGGCTCGATGGCGAGATACAAACGAGAGTAATAAATCTAGATACTCATATTTCCGATGTTGTGGAGTTAATTGAATCCAACTCTATAAATGACGTCATTTTGGTTGGATGGAGTTATGGGGGAATGGTAATTACTGGGGTTGCAGATAAAGTCAGAGGAAAGGTCAAGAAACTCATTTATTTGGATGGACAATTACCCAAAAGTGGGGAACGAGAATGGGATCTTATGCCCGCACACGATCGTGAAAGTACTTTGGCAAAAAGTATGGATGGATTGAATATTATTCCTGATGAGTGGTTGAAGGATTACGAACCCAGAACACATCCCCATCCTCTCGGTACAAAACTACAACCGATTCGTTATGATCAAGAAAAATTTGATGAGATTCCAAAGGTCTTTATCTATGCAGAAAAATGGTTTCATGATGCTTCTGTCACGAGTCCCATCAAACGCAGTTTCGAATTAGCAAGTAAATCTCGAGGATGGCACGTTCAAAGTTGGCCATACGGCCATGATCTTGTTCGCGAATGTAAAGAAAAAGTAATTGCTTTACTCCTGCAAGAAGCAAATTAAATTTTTATCACTTTCATTGGAACTGCGCCGCGGGGACGATATGTCGCTCGAGGTTGAGCTGCGGGAAAACCGGAGGTAAGTGAAAGGTGCATTCGTCGAGCAATCTCCAGGATGATGATTCGACCTTCGAGAAGTGCAAATTGATCTCCCAAACACTTTCTTGTCCCAGCCCCAAACGGGAAATACGCGCCGCGGGGTAAGGATTTCTCAAAGTCATTGAACCATCGCTCTGGGATGAAATCATCGGGAGATTCGAAATAGCGTGGATCACGGTGTGTCACATATTGGCTTACAAGAACGTGAGCGCCTTTTGGAACATCAACGCCTCCCAGAGTTACATCCTCTAAAGCACGTCGTGGAGCAATCCATACTGGAGGGCAGAGCCTTAAAACTTCATTGAAAATTGCGCCACTTAGCGGGGCTGCCAGCAAGATTCGTGCAAAGTTCTCATCATCTTTTTGCGGCAGGATCTGCTCTGCTTCTTCACTGAGCCCCTTCCAATAGTGTGGGTGTTCGCTTAAATAAGAGAAAACCCATGTCAGAACATTTGCCGTAGTTTCGTGGCCACTCAAAATTAAAGTTAATGTTTCATCCGAAACTTCGCGGGCCGATAATTTCTCGCCTTCGGGGGTAGTTGCTTCAAGCAAGACACCCATTAAATCATCACGCTTGATGCCCTTCTTGATTCGATCGTTGACAATTCGCGTAGCTACTTCATGAAGTTCATTTGCTGCACTTCCAAATTTACGGAAATAAGGAAGTCCCAGATTGTCGAGCCGATCAAGACCAGGAAGCATTGTTCGTTCAATTCGATCTATAGCGATATGCATCGCTCGTTGAACTTTCTTGGTATCAGCTGAAATGTCAGCACCAAAGAGGATGTCGGCAACAATGTCGAAAGTAAGAGCCATCATTTCTGGGCCCATGGCGACCACATCGCTATCACGCCACCGCGAAATATGTTTCTGGGTCAGATCGACCATCGTGTTGGCGTACGAAGAAATCTTGCTGATATGAAATGGTGATTGCATGAGGCGTCGATGTCGAAGATGGATCGGTTCCTCATTTGTTAGAAGTCCCGTCCCCAAAACTTTACGCATTCGATCAAAGCCCACGCCCTTGATGAATTGGTGCTGTTTACTCACCGTGACTTCGTGGACCATTTCTGGCGCAAAGGCGCCGATAAAGAGTTGTCCTCCGAGAAAGAATGATGTGCAATCACCGAATTGGTCGCGGGCGGCGCGCATGAATCCTGGTGTGTCTTTCTGGAATCGCAGTGTCAGAAGCGCTGAACGCGGTCCGTCGGGGATAGAGCGGCCCTTGAGAGCCCGACGGGTCAGTGGCTTTGGGATGGGGGCGTACTCATCTGGCCTGGGGGTGTTGAAGGGGGCGAGTTCGACCATGGCACACGGTAGGCGGGGCGTGTCTGGAAAGTCATTAGAACAAATGTTCGGTAGACTTCTCCCATAACAACGGCGAGTTGTTATACCCAACCAGAGCGGTTCCACATTTCCGCCGACCTACTAGGTCAGCCGTCAGTGGTCATCCGTACCTTCTGGACCAAACAACGAGAGAAGAGAGGCAAGACTGTGGCCAAAGAAGCCAAAGATCCTGAAGATAAATCCAAACCCTCTGCCGAACGGCAGAAAGCCCTAGACACCGCGCTTGCTCAAATCGAGCGTCAGTTTGGTAAGGGCTCCGTCATCAAAATGAGCGAACGCACTGCAACACCTATCGAAGTCATCCCCACAGGTTCCATCACTTTGGATATGGCTCTAGGAATTGGCGGTCTGCCACGCGGTCGCGTTATTGAAATCTTCGGACCTGAATCGTCCGGTAAAACAACGCTCACACTTCACGCGATTGCAAACGCCCAGAAAAATGGCGGTATCGCTGCATTCATCGATGCAGAACATGCATTTGATGCTGAATACGCAAAGAAACTTGGCGTTGATATTGATTCACTTTTAGTTTCACAACCAGACACTGGCGAACAAGCGCTAGAAATCATGGATATGTTGGTTCGCTCCGGCGCACTTGATCTCATTGTCGTCGACTCCGTTGCAGCGCTTGTTCCACGCGCTGAAATTGAAGGTGAGATGGGCGATTCACATATGGGTCTTCAAGCTCGTTTGATGTCCCAAGCGCTCCGCAAAATCACTGGTGCCCTAAGCCAGTCCAAGACCACTGCTATCTTCATCAACCAACTCCGCGACAAGATCGGAGTTTTCTTCGGATCTCCAGAAACCACAACGGGTGGAAAAGCTCTGAAGTTCTACGCCTCTGTCCGTATGGATATTCGCCGAATTGAAACTCTCAAAGATGGCCAAGAAGCGGTCGGTAACCGTACTCGCGTCAAGGTTGTAAAAAATAAGATGGCGCCCCCATTCAAGCAAGCAGAGTTCGACATCCTTTACGGAATCGGAATCTCTCGTGAAGGCGGACTCCTTGATCTCGGTGTAGATCTTGGAATCGTCAAGAAGTCTGGCGCATGGTTTACCTATGAAGGCGACCAACTCGGTCAAGGTAAAGAGAATTCTCGACAATTCTTGCTCGACAATCCAGATCTCGCCAACGAAATCGAAGGCAAAATTCGCGCACATTACGCCGCGAGCGATATCGATCCAGCTCTTGTTGCTGCGATTGATGAAGCCGCTGCTGATGTCGAGTTCTAGTCCAGTAGAAGTAGAGAGCGACCCCTACTCAGTAGCCCAGACCATTGCGCTTATGGCGCTTGGCCGTCGCGCAAAAAGTAGGGGAGAGCTCTTCACACTTCTCAAAAAACGAGGGATCGAAGAAGAAGTCGCTAACGCAGTTCTCTTCCGGCTTCAAGAACAAGGTTTCATCAACGATTATGAGTTTGCTCGTTATTGGAGCGAATCTCGCCAACGAACGAAGAAAGTTTCCAAGCGCATCATCGCTGGAGAACTTCGTTCTAAGGGAATCTCAGATGAAATCATCGAATGGATCACCAGCGACATCACCGACGATTCAGAGTTTGCGAATGCGATGCAACTCGCAGAACGAAAAGTTCGATCTGTCCGAGCGCTTGCTCCTGAGGTCGCATATCGGCGAATGCATGGCGCGCTATCTCGACGAGGATTCTCTGGCCACATCGTCACGCGCGTGCTTACTGAGTTAGGGATTTCTAGAAGTTAATACGGAACATTAGGACGTAGGTACGATTGCTCACGTGAGCCGTACCTATGTCATTCAAACTCTGGGCTGCCAGATGAACGTTCATGACTCTGAACGTATTGCTGGCTCATTGGATGCGGCCGGTTACATTCCAGCGGAAGAAGGTTCTGATCCCGATCTTGTGGTTTTCAATACCTGTGCGGTTCGGGAAAACGCCGACAACAAGCTCTACGGTCACCTCAGTTTTCTAGCGCCAACCAAGAAATCTCGCCCCGAAATGCAGATCGCGATTGGTGGATGCCTCGCTCAAAAAGACCAAGGAACAATTCTCAAAAAGGCCCCATATGTCGATGTCGTGTTTGGTACACACAACGTTGGCTCACTCCCAACGCTTCTGGAAAGAGCGCGAATCGAAAAAAGTTCTCAGATCGAAATCAAAGAATCCCTTGAACATTTCCCTTCGACACTTCCATCCCGGCGACATTCTGCTTTTTCGGCCTGGGTCTCAGTCTCAGTCGGATGTAACAACACCTGTACGTTCTGCATCGTTCCTGCGCTTCGTGGGCGTGAAAAGGATCGACCTGCTTCTGACATTCTCACTGAAGTGCGTGCGCTCGTAGCAGATGGTGTAAATGAAATAACGTTGTTGGGTCAGAATGTGAATGCATATGGCGTGGATTTTGGTGACCGAACTGCATTTGCGAATCTGCTTCGGGAGTGCGGAAAAGTAGAAGGACTTGAGCGAATCAGATTCATGTCACCACATCCTCGTGATTTCACCGATGATGTAATCGAGGCGATGGCCGAAACCCCTAATGTGATGCCGCACCTTCATATGCCGCTGCAATCAGGTTCAGACCGCATACTGCAATCGATGCGCCGCTCGTATCGAACCGATCGCTATCGTGGAATCATCGACAAGGTTAGAGCTGCGATGCCGCACGCCACCATCACTACCGACATCATCGTTGGTTTTCCCGGTGAAACCGAGACAGACTTCCAAGCAACGATGGATATCTGCACCGAACTTCGCTTCTTGGCGGCATACACATTCCAATACTCAAAGCGTCCAGGTACTCCCGCGGCCGAGATGCCTGATCAGATTCCTGCTGACGTAGTCTCAGAGCGATACACCAGACTCCATGAGCACTTGAATGCAGTTTCTCAATCAGTAAATCAGGATGTTGTTGGATCGGTAGCAGAAATTTTGGTGACTGACGTAGATGGAGATCGAGCAAGTGGCAAGAGCAGAGATTTTCGCCTCGTTCATTGTGACTCAACGACAGACTTGAGACCTGGAGATATTGCAGACGTACGGATCACTAGCGCCAAACCACACTTTGTTCTTTCAACGGGAGAGCCTGTGTCAGTCCGAAGAACTCGTGGTGGTGACGCCTTTGAAGCCCGGAAGAAAGAAGCTGAGTCCACTGGCGTGATGTTAGGAATCCCAACCTTGAAGAGCGTTCCTGCAAAATGACCTTAATCGTCATATGTGGTGCAACAGCAACAGGAAAAAGTGATCTCGCAGTCGAACTAGCTAAGGAACTCAAGGGCCACATCGTCAATGCCGACTCGATGCAACTTTATAAAGGCATGGACATCGGAACCGCGAAACTTTCAATTGAAGAGCGCCAGGGAATCAAGCACCATCTCATCGATGTGCTGTCGGTAAAGGAAGAAGCATCAGTCGCTCAATATCAAATCGATGCTCGCTCCATCATCGATCAACTTCTCGAACAATCGATTCCTGCCATCGTAGTTGGTGGCACTGGTTTGTATATCAAGTCAATTCTTGATGATTTAAACTTCCCCGATACTGATCCAAAAGTTCGGGAGAAAATCGCAGAGCAAGCCGAAGAATTAGGCGTTGATGTTATGCATGCTCGTCTTGCGAAATTGGATCCAGCAGCAGCTGCTGCAATTCCAAAAGAGAATGTGCGTCGAGTTGTGAGAGCGCTTGAAGTTATCGAATTGACTGGTCGTCCCTACACGGCGAATCTGCCTCGAGAGGGAAGCACGAAGTATCCTCAAGCACGCCAATTTGGATTAGTGATGGAACGTGAGACTTTGCAGGAGCGCATTGATCTTCGAGTAGAGCGCATGTGGGAACAAGGACTGGTGCGCGAAGTTCGTGATTTGATGAGTGAAGGCTTACTAGATGGTCGAACCGCACGAGCCGCCTTGGGTTATGCGCAGGTCATTAAATTCGCACAAGGGCTCATGACCGAAGAAGAAGCGAAGGAGGAAACTAAGCGGGCCACGCGTCAATATGCCCGTCGTCAAGAAACGTGGTTTTCTCGCGATGAGCGCATTACTTGGATTAAGAAGGCGCCCGTTGCCGAACTCGTCGAACGAGTCATCTCCTCTACGATGAGCGGTGCATGAGCACATCTTTGATTGGTACTTACGGCCACGGCACAGAAAACGACTTTGTCATCGTCTTCGATCCTGAAGACCAGAACAATCTCTCATCGAAACAAACCGCAGCAATCTGCAATAGAGCCACGGGTATCGGAGCTGACGGGCTTATCCGCATCACAAAGCGCGATGGAAAGTGGTTTATGGACTATCGCAATGCCGATGGTTCGCTTGCTGAAATGTGTGGAAATGGAATTCGCGTCATGGCTCGTTATTTGGTCGACCGCGGACATCATCCAGCCGGAATTTTCTCGATTCTCACTCGCGATGGTGCAAAGTATTTGAGTGTTCCCGAATCAGGCGACATCAGCGTCAATATGGGACAAGTCCAGATTCTTGATGGCGAGATTACTGCAGCAAATAATGGAAAAGTCTGGAATGGATACAACATCAACGTTGGTAATCCCCATGCAGTTGTCTTTGTTGATTCAATCGAAGATGTGGGAGACCTGAAGCATCCTCCGGTCGTGCGACCAAAAGACACGTACCCAGAAGGCGTTAACGTGGAGTTCGTTGAATTCTTATCTGATGGTGAATTAAAGATGCGCGTTCACGAACGTGGAAGTGGTGAAACTCGATCCTGTGGAACAGGAACCTGCGCTGTAGCACTTGCTGCGACTGCGAAAAAAGGAATGAAATTGCCAGCACGATGGGTGATTAATCCTCCCGGTGGACGATTAGTAGTAGAGATTGATCCGCATTCCAATGCAACGCTTACTGGACCAGCGGTGCTTTTGAAAGACCGTGATTTGGGGCCCTTCCTTGGTTAATAAACGTGAAATTGACGAGGTCGACAAGCTCATCGCCGAGAGTCAAGAAGTTGCTGCCGAATACGACTCAGAAATTTTCATCCCGGATTCTTTTCACTCCACCCAACAAGAACTCAGCGATCGCCAAGCTCTGCGTCGCGTTGTGGGACTTTCTACTGAACTCACCGATATCTCGGAAGCTGAATACCGCCAACTTCGACTCGAGCGCGTTGTGCTCGTTGGAGTGTGGACCGAAGGAAGTATCACGGATGCCGAGAATTCAATGGAGGAATTGGCCGCTCTTGCCGAAACCGCGGGATCAACAGTTTTAGATGCACTTATTCAGCGGCGCGATAAGCCAGATCCTGCGACATTTATCGGTTCTGGAAAAGTTAGCGAACTCAAAGGAATCGTAAAGTCCACGGGCGCTGACACCGTTGTTTGTGATGGCGAATTAAGCCCGTCGCAGCTGAAGAATTTGGAAGAAAAAGTAAAAGTAAAAGTTGTCGATCGAACCGCGCTGATTCTCGACATTTTTGCCCAACATGCAAAAAGTAAAGAAGGTAAAGCTCAAGTCGAGTTAGCCCAGATGAGTTACATGTTGCCACGCCTTCGTGGTTGGGGTGACTCCCTTTCTCGCCAGGCAGGTGGTATCGGCGGACGCGGACCCGGTGAAACCAAGATAGAAGTTGATCGTCGTCGTATCCGCGACAAGATGGCAAAGCTCCGTCGTGAGATCAATGCGATGAAAACTGCCCGCGACACCAAGCGCCAAGAACGTCGCCGTAACTCCATTCCATCGGTCGCAATCGCGGGATATACCAACGCCGGAAAATCATCGCTTCTTAATCGCCTCACAAATGCTGGAGTACTCGTTCAGAACGCGCTTTTCGCTACGTTGGACCCCACGGTACGTCGCTCCGAAACGTCTGATGGCCGTGTTTACACATTGAGCGACACCGTTGGTTTCGTAAAACATTTGCCACACGACTTAATTGACGCCTTTAAATCAACCTTAGAAGAAGTTTCTGGCGCCGATGTCATCGTTCATGTTGTCGATGGTTCACACCCTGATCCACTCGGACAGATTGCGGCGGTGCGCGGAGTTATCGATGAAATTGGGGGAGCGAAGATTCCAGAAATCATCGCGATAAATAAGGCTGATAGTGCAGACCCCGAAACGATGGCGCTGGTTCTTCGCCAAGAACCAGATGCTTATCCAATCTCGGTTCATACCGGAGCTGGCATCACTGAGTTAGTGCGGGCTATTGAAACCTCGTTGCCACGCCCGAGAGTTGAAGTACGGACTCTTGTTCCCTATAACAGAGGTGACTTAGTGAGTCAGATTCACGAACATGGAGAGATTTTGAGCGAAGAATATCTAGCTGAAGGCACCTCGCTTCACGCGTTGGTTGATGGATCGCTTGCTCATGCTTTAGAGAAGTACGCAGTCCAGAGCTAGCCGAGTTGGTGCTGATAGCCTGACGCACATGTCTTATGACGTTCAAAAAATTCGCTCATACTTTCCATCACTGAACACCGGCCTAGCTTTCTTCGATGGCCCGGGCGGTAGCCAAGTCCCCACTGTTGTTGGCGATGCGATCGCTCAAGCAATTACCAAGCCAATCTCCAATCGCAACGTCGTTACCGAGTCAGAGAAAAATGCGGAAGAAATAGTGCGCGGCTTTCGTCACGCTGTCGCTGACTTGATTGATGTTGAACCGCGTGGAGTTGTGTATGGACGATCGTGGACACAACTTGTTTATGACTTTTCACGGACATTGGCTAAGAACTGGAAAGCCGGTGATGAGATTGTTGTTTCTAGACTTGATCATGATTCCAATATTCGGCCTTGGATACAGGCCGCCGAGGCGGTCGGAGCCACAGTTCGGTGGGCAGAATTTGATCCAAAAACTTCAGAACTCGAGGTAGCTGCTGTTGAGGCGGTTCTTTCTCCTAAAACAAAACTTGTAGCAATTACTGGCGCCGGTAACACCATCGGAACCAGACCAGATTTGAAATCGATTGGCGCCGCAGTTCATAAAGTCGGAGCGCTCTTCTTTGTGGATGGCGTTCATCTCACGCCTCACACAGTCATCAGCGTCAAAGATATCGGCGCAGATTTCTTCGGATTTTCTTTCTATAAGTTGATGGGTCCACATTGCGCAGCCCTGGCAGCATCTCCTGCGCTTCTTGAGACTTTGAACAATGACAAGTTGTTACCCGCCACAAAAGTCGTTCCAGAACGCTTTGAATTCGGCACTCTGCCTTATGAATTGATGGCAGGATGCAGCGCAGCGATTGATTTCATTGCGGAAATGGCTCCAGGTGATGGAAAGACTCGGCGTGAGAAAATTGTGAACTCAATGAATTCACTTGAAAAATATGAGGATGAACTCATGGAGTATCTCGAGAGTTCGGTAGCAGCGCTGCCAGGAGTTACCTTGTATGGACGGGCCAAACATCGCACTCCAACCATTTATTTCTCATTCGAAGGGCGTAATAACGCGGATATTTACAAAGCCTTGGCGCTCAAAAAAGTGAATGTTCCTGCCTCAAATTTCTACGCCTTGGAAGTATCGCGAAAACTTGGACTTGGGGATTCCGGCGCACTTCGAGCTGGTTTGGCTCCCTATTCAATTAGGGAAGATATTGATCGTTTAGTAACTGGCCTAAAAGAAATTCTTGCGTAACAGGAGATTTCGTTAGCGCAGTGAGCGAAGTACCGCAGTAACAATTCCAAGGATCTCGGCGTTATCGCCATTAATCGGCTTGTAATCATCATTTGCTGGCATCAACCAGATATGGCCATCTTTCTTCGTAAAGGTTTTTACTGTGGCTTCACCATCAATCATCGCGGCAACAATCTCGCCCTTGTTGCAATCTTTCTGGGAGCGGATGACAACGTAATCGCCATCGCAGATCGCAGCGTTGATCATGGAATCTCCGACGACCTTCAACATGAAGAGTTCACCTTCGCCAACAAGGGAAGCTGGGAGCGGGAAGAGTTCTTCAACATTCTGTTCGGCAAGGATTGGACCACCCGCGGCGATACGACCAACGAGAGGAACATTGTGGGTTTTCTCCGGGGTAATGTCTTCGAATCGCTCATCGCCTGGGGTGAGGACTTCGAGTGCGCGACCACGAGATGGGTCGCGACGAATCCAACCTTTTTCTTCGAGAGCTTCGAGCTGGTACTTCACGCTGGAAGGAGAGGAGAGGCCAGCGGCTTCACCGATCTCACGCATCGAAGGGGGATAGCCATTGGTTTCCATGGCTTTCTTGATCGCCAGGAGGATCTTGGTCTGACGAGGGGTCAGGCCGTTTTCATCAACGGGGCCATCGGGGAGTTCGGACACGGAGCCGGGTTTCTTTGCCATAGGAGTAGGTTAGAACAAAGGTACGAAAAAATCAAACAAATGTTCTAAAAAAACTTGCTGATGTCGGTGGTGGGGTGTACCTTTGCTTTTAGAACAGACGTTCGAAGAGTATCCCCGCTCCTCGCCGATCTGATCTAGAAGTTACTGGAGAGAGAAGATGACGACGATCGCCATCCATCCGTCCCTTGCCAATGTGAATACATTGAACCGTGGCGTAAAAACCCCCGAAAATCGCCATATTTCACGCGTACGACTCACTCCCCGTGGTCGACTCCTTGCAAGGTTGGCAGTCATCACTTCGCTCTCCATACTGCTTCTCTCGGGATTTGCTGCCGTCACCGGCGCTACCGCTGGATCATCCGACACTGCGATTCCGACCCCATATGTAAAAGTGAGCGTTAAGCCAGGGGATACCTTGTGGTCGATTGCTGAATCGATTGCCCCTCAAGGTGATCGTCGCTCGCTTGTCGCCGATATCGTGGACATCAACCACCTCGAATCTCTGGAGCTACAAGCCGGACAGAAGATTTACATCCCGACACGCCCATAGAGCCTGACCTCGTTCAATGCGAGGCGAACCCTAAACCCTTGCTTTACTCTTACCCCTAGATATTGGGGTTGATTTGCGATACACTTCCATACATAGTGGTTCGAAGGAGAATCGCTGATACACCCAAAATCTGGAAATTCTCAGCATTGAAAGGACGACACGCCGTGAACTGCCCATTCTGCCGCCACGAGGACTCTCGAGTCATTGACTCTCGTCCGACTGACGAGGGCACTTCTATCCGCCGCCGTCGTGAGTGCACCCAGTGTGGCTCACGTTTCTCAACGGCAGAAACCGCGGTCCTCTCAATCATCAAACGAAGTGGCGCAACCGAACCATTTAGTCGCGAGAAGGTCATCAACGGCGTCCGCAAGGCATGCCAGAACCGACCAGTCGATGATGATGATCTGGCGCTCTTGGCCCAACGTGTTGAAGAAGCTCTTCGCGCCACAGGCCAGGCTGAGATTGAAGCTCAAGAAGTCGGTATGGCGATTCTCGCACCTTTGCGAGAACTCGATGAGGTGGCTTATCTGCGATATGCCTCTGTATACCGTAACTTTTCCTCCCTTGAAGATTTCGAAGGCGAGATCGCACTTCTCCGCGCTCTGCCTTTTGAGAAAACAGAAGTAGAAAAAGATTCACAAGTTGCCTCCCCGCAACTCAAATGACAGGTCCGATAAGTAGATAACGCAAAAGTTAATACGAAGAAAAAGAAAACGAAGACACAACTAAAAATTTTCAAGAAGAAACTGGAGAAACTCGAATGTCGGACACGGTCATCAATCGCTCAACCTCAAAAGGCAAGCTTGGAAAAGGCCTCACTATTGAGCGAGTGTTTAGCACCCCTGGCGTACACCCTTATGACAACGTCACATGGGAACGCCGCGATGTAGTACAAACAAATTGGAAGACCGGCGAAGTTGTCTTCGAACAACGCGGCGTTGAATATCCAGATTTCTGGTCAGTCAATGCATCAACAATCGTCACCACAAAGTATTTCCGTGGCGCAGTCGGACATGACAATCGCGAATGGTCATTAAAACAAGTTATTGATCGCGTTGTTTTGACGTACACCAAGGCCGGTAAGGAATACGGTTATTTTGCAACACCACAAGATGCTGAGGTTTTCGAACACGAATTGACCCACATGCTCTTGCACCAGATCTTCTCTTTCAACTCTCCAGTCTGGTTCAACGTCGGAACTGCAGCCCCACAACAAGTTTCTGCCTGCTTCATTCTTTCTGTCGATGACACCATGGAATCGATCCTTAACTGGTACCGCGAAGAAGGAATGATCTTCAAAGGCGGTTCAGGCGCAGGCCTCAACCTCTCTCGTATCCGCTCTTCAAAGGAACTTTTGAAGTCTGGCGGAACTGCATCAGGCCCGGTTTCCTTCATGCGTGGCGCTGATTCTTCAGCTGGCACCATCAAGTCAGGTGGCGCTACTCGCCGCGCAGCGAAAATGGTCGTTCTCGATGTTGATCATCCGGATATCGAAGAGTTCATCGAAACCAAAGTTCGCGAAGAAGACAAGATCCGTGCTCTCCGTGATGCTGGCTTCGACATGGACCTCGGTGGAAAAGACATCATCTCTGTCCAATACCAGAACGCTAATAATTCAGTCCGCGTCAACGATGAATTCATGCGCGCATATGAAAACTCAACAAACTTCGGACTACGCGCTCGCGCCACAGGCGAAGTCATTGAAGAAGTAGATTCACGCGCTCTCTTCCGCAAGATGGCAGAAGCAGCGTGGGCATGCGCTGATCCTGGAATCCAGTACGACACCACCATCAACGATTGGCACACCAACCCAGAAACTGGACGCATTAACGCATCCAATCCTTGCTCTGAGTACATGTCACTCGATAACTCTTCTTGCAACCTCGCATCCTTGAACTTGATGAAGTTCCTCAAGAGCGATGGATCATTTGATGCAAAGAACTTTGTAAAGGCAGTCGAAATCATCATCACTGCGATGGATATCTCAATCTGCTTCGCAGATTTCCCAACCGAAGCGATTGGCGACACCACTCGTAAGTACCGCCAACTCGGAATCGGATACGCAAACCTCGGCGCTCTCTTGATGGCCTCAGGTCTTGCTTATGACTCTGAAGGTGGACGTGCACTTGCTGGCGCCATCACATCCTTGATGACCGGAACTTCCTATCGCCGTTCTGCAGAAATGGCGGGAATCGTTGGTGCCTACGAAGGTTATGCGCGAAATGCAGCGCCACACACTCGTGTTATGAAGAAGCACCAAGCCGCATCACTCTCTGCAAAGTCAGTCTCCACACTCGATCGCGATGTATGGACCGAAGCGAATAAGCAATGGGACTCTTGCCTCTCCATCGGCGAAAAGAATGGCTGGCGTAACGCCCAGGCTTCAGTTCTCGCCCCAACCGGAACAATTGGCTTGATGATGGATTGCGATACCACTGGTATCGAGCCTGACTTCTCACTCGTGAAGTTTAAGAAGCTTGTTGGCGGTGGTTCGATGCAAATCGTTAACCAGACCGTCCCACAAGCGCTCCGCAAATTGGGTTACACCGAAGAAACAATCGAAGCGATCGTCGAGTACATCACCGCTAATGGTCATGTGATCGATGCTCCTGGTTTGAAGCCAGAACATTACGATGTCTTTGATTGCGCACTTGGTGCACGTTCCATCGCCCCCATGGGCCACGTACGAATGATGGCTGCATGCCAACCATTCCTCTCTGGCGCAATCTCCAAGACCGTTAACCTTCCAGAAACCGCAACTGTCGAAGATGTTGAAGAGGTTTATTACGAAGGTTGGAAGATGGGCCTCAAGGCTCTCGCGGTCTATCGTGATAACTGCAAAGTTGGACAGCCACTTTCTGATGCGAAAGCAACAAAGAAAGAAGCTGCCGCTGAAGCCACAGCCCCAACTCCAGCCACTCGTAAGCGTCTACCGAAATCACGTCCTTCACGCACCACCTCGTTCTCTGTAGGTGGCGCCGAGGGTTACATGACCGCTGGTACGTATGAAGATGGCCAACTCGGCGAAATCTTCTTAAAGCTAGGTAAGCAAGGTTCAACTCTTGCTGGTGTGATGGATGCGTTCTCAATCGCGGTATCAATTGGTATCCAATACGGAGTGCCGCTTGAAACATATGTTTCGAAGTTCACCAACTCACGCTTTGAGCCAGCAGGTATGACTGATGATCCAGATATCCGCATGGCCCAATCCATGATGGATTACATCTTCCGCCGCCTTGCACTTGATTATTTGCCATATGAAGAGCGCGCTGCCTACGGCATCTACACAGCCGCAGAACGCGCACACGCTCTCGAAACTGGTGAATATGCCCAAGTTCAAGAAGTCGTTGCCCCAAAAGCTGAAGCTGTCGTTGAAAAGAAAGTTGAAGCAAAGCCGGTTGAAGTAAAGATTGAAGCTGCTCCAGCTCAGATTGGATCTTCAACCGAACTTCTTGAGAAGATTGCCGGAATTAAATCCGACGCACCATTGTGTGTGACATGCGGCGTCAAGATGCGTGCATCTGGCGCTTGCTATGTCTGCGAAGGTTGCGGATCAACTTCAGGTTGCAGCTAAGAATCCACTGACTGACTTACCGCGTTCTACTTCAGAACTAAGGTAAGCCAATGGAACTCGACAAAGTCCGCAGCGCTCTTGGTGCTGCGGTCTTTGCTATTAACGGCTCTCCACGCGATGGCCAAATTGAAATGGCAGAAGCAGTCGCAAACGCACTCTCGGATCGCCATCACCTCCTTGTTCAAGCTGGCACAGGCACTGGAAAATCACTGGCGTATCTTGTGCCCGCCCTTGTCCATGGAAAGAAGGTCTTAGTCGCAACCGCAACTCTTGCCCTCCAACGCCAACTTGTTGAACGCGATCTTCCACGAGTCAAAGAAGCTCTAGAAAAAGAACTTGGCAGATCTATTTCCTATGCCGTTTACAAAGGCGTGGGAAATTACTTATGTCTTCAAAAGATGAATGCCGATGATGGTACAGCTGATAGCGAAGTATTGGTTGATATCTCATCGCTAGAAAAAGATGCCCGGCGTTTGCGGGAATGGGCTACAAAACCGGGAATTTCGGGGGACCGCGATGATGCCCCCGATGTTGATCGACGAGTCTGGCTTGCTAATTCCACCTCTGGTCGCGAATGTGTTGGTGCAGATGAATGCAGATTTGGTAGCGAATGTTTTGCCGTCAACGCAAAAGCGAAAGCCCAGACCGCCGATATTGTGGTCACCAATCACACGCTACTTGCAATAGAAATCGTGGATTCTCATCCAATCCTTCCTGAACGTGATGCGGTCATTCTTGATGAAGCCCATGAATTCATGGATCGCACAACACAAGCGGTTACTGAAGAACTCACGTCTGGACGCGTTGCCCGCGCTGCCAATATGACCCGTAGACACATGCCGGGCAAACTTTCCGATGCCTTCGTCAAAGCTTCAGAAAGTTTTGCTGAGGCAATGGATGAGTACGGCCAGGAATATCGCATCCGCAGCGATGAAGAACGCAAGTTAAGTGAACTTCCTAATTCTCTCGCTGCTCCAGTTCGAAAGATTAAAGAAGCGGCCGAGGCCGTGGTTGCATACATCAACGCCGATAGCGAAATCGTGGACCCTGATAGTTTGGCCGACCGAGCACGCGTGAAGGGCGCAGTTAACGAAATTAAGACCACCGCGCAAAAAATGATGCGCATGGGTGAAGGGCAAGTTCTCTGGTACGAACCAACATTTTCCACCTTGTATCTTGCACCGCTTGCCGTTTCTCACGTACTACGGGAAAACCTCTTCACACAAACTCCGGTGATTGCCACGAGCGCAACATTGACAGTTGGTAAGAGTTTCGATCCAATCGCCCGGAGTCTTGGAATTCTGACTTCTTCTGAGTCTGAAAATGAAAGTGATGAGGAATCACCACTTGATCCTTCCAATGTCCAGATGCTAGATGTGGGCTCACCATTCGATTTCGCAAATCAGGGAATGTTGTATCTACCACGAGAAATTCCAGAACCTGGTCGCGATGGACCCAGCAAAGAAGCGCTCGTGGAATTAGGCGAGTTGATTGATGCTGCCGGTGGCCGCACTCTTGCGCTTTTTTCATCCTGGCGCGGAGTAGAGATGGCCGATGAACATTTAAGGCGAGTTCTTGCTGAACTTCCGATTTCGATTATCACACAAAAGCGCGGCGATTCTGTCGGTGCGCTCGTCGAGAGATTTGCTAGTGATCCAACATCGATCCTTCTCGGCACCATGAGTTTGTGGCAAGGAGTCGATGTTCCTGGACCTTCATGCACTTTGGTCGCAATTGATCGCATTCCTTTTCCGCGCCCCGATGACCCCGTGATGTCGGCCCGTGCTGCAGAAGCAGATGCCGCCGGAGGCTCGGGATTTATGCAGGTTTCGCTGCCCAGAGCCGCACTTTTATTGGCCCAAGGCACCGGTCGTCTCATTAGATCTGTCGATGATCGCGGAGTTGTAGCAATTCTTGATTCAAGAATTATTAACAAACGCTATGGATCAATTCTCCTAAATTCCATGCCTCCGTTATGGCGCACGAGCGATGGAAAGATTGTGAAGGATTCACTCAAACGCTTACATCAGCAATACAACGCGTAACTCATCACAGAACAATTTACCCACAGGACTTTGAATTTTTTCAGGGCACCTAACGGCCGTTTGGAACTATCTCGCGGTGAAAAAAATCTGGCTAATTCTTTTTGTGACTCTCGATCTTATAGCGACTCCACTGCCTCATGGTTACGCAGAATGTAGTGGTGATACTTGTATCAATGTCGAAGCCGATCAAGCGGGTAATCAGGTAGTTATCACAGTAAAGAAAGGAACAAGAGGTAGTTCCACTAGTGCATCGCCGCGGCCACGGAGTACTACTAATGTGCGAGAACCGTGGATTCCATGGCTACCACGGCCCAAAGTGACTCGAGCAGCCGTACCTCGACCGACAACAACTAGTAAACCGCGAGTCAAAACAATCTCAAGCTCTCAAATTTCCGATCAAGTAAAAAGTTTGTTACCAACGGGATCGATTATCACGCAACCACTGAGTGAGCCTCTGGTGTATCAGCCAGTAAATTTCTTGACTACGGTTCCCACCCATTTCTCCACAGTCATTGTGGTCCTTCGAATTCCCATCACTATTCATCTCACAGCGCTCTATATCTGGGACTTCGGCGACAGCAAGTCTCTCATCACCAAACTTCAAGGGGCTCCGTATCCTGCGATGATAATTCACCATACCTATACTTCCGTTGGCGAGAAAAAAGTGAACTTAAGTGTGAGATGGAGCGGAGTGTGGAACGCAGGAGCGATATCGGGGCCAATTAATGGCTCCATCACCCAAACTCTCAGTAAAGAAATCGACGTACATCCGGCAAAAACTCTCTTTGTACAGTGATTCCACAGCGCTGATTTTCAACAGAAAGCGGGGCCCAATCCCATAGAGGGCTTTGAATTCCCATCATTCGCAGATGACAACACTTACTTCACCTCATGATTTACTTTCAGCAATTCCGTTCGTTGTGGGCTTCAAGCCCGAGAACTCAATAATTCTCATTAGCGTTAAAGAAGATTCCGTATCAATGGCTATGCGGATTGACTTCCCTCCCTCACTCGATGAAACCCAGATCGAACAAATAATCTCACATTTAAAAAGAGATAACGCCGAGGCGATTCTTGCGGTCTTCTACGCTACAAGTCTCTCATCAGACTCCCATGAAGTTATCGCTGCATTAATGAAAGCGCTAGAAGACCAGGATCTAAAACTCAGAGAATCATTGGTTGTGTCTGCAGGACGGTGGCGTTCCTTGCTGTGCGATGACCGTGAGTGTTGCCCTGAATCTGGTTCGCCACTTCCCGAATTATTGAGCTCTCGAATCGCTGTCGAGCAAGTCGCTCTTGGAAAACCGCTTCCCTTCGAAAATATGGACGAGTTAGTGGCATCGCTCGGAGCCTTGCCTGAAGATGCTGAACTCTTAGAATACTTGTCAGAGATTGCTCCGATTGATTACCAATCTGATCCGACCCCTTCTCAAAGAGAGGGCGCAGAAGCGGTTATGGATTTTATTGCTGATTTCCAAGCTGAGGGTTTATGTCGCGATAAGAAACTTATTGCTCTGGTTTTAGCACGACTACTGGATCTCCAAGTTCGAGACTTTGCACTCGGGAGCGTTACTGAAGAGACCATTAATAACTACTTCAGCGCTTGGAGATGGTTGATGCGGATTGCGCCCTCCGGTTATGTCGCTCCAGTCGCAACGTTATTTGCTGCCGTTGCATACGAGCGCGGTGATGGCGCACTTGCGCAACGTGCGCTTGATCGAGTGGAGGCCGACGATCCAGAGTACGCAATGTTGGGACTTTTCCGTCAGGTTTTCGCACGTGGCTGGTCACCCGATAACTTTGCCAAGATGCGTACCGAGCTTCATCCCAAGATATGTGACTCACTCTTCTCAGGTAACATGAATACATGAACATTGGCGTTCCTAAAGAGATTAAGAATAATGAATTTCGCGTCGCGATTACTCCTTCGGGGGTTCGAGAATTTGTTAAACATGGTCACTCAGTTTCGATTGAATCCAGCGCTGGTCTTGGATCAGCAATTACCGATGACGATTACCGCAAAGTTGGAGCCACAATCGTTTCGAGTGCGGACGAAGTATGGAATAACGCAGAACTCATTTTGAAAGTTAAAGAGCCAATCGCCGCAGAATATTCTCGGATGCGCAAGGACCAAGTTCTCTTCACGTATCTCCACCTTGCTGCTTCTCGCGAATGTACCGATGCGCTAATGAAGAGCGGAATAACTGCTATTGCCTACGAAACAGTTGAAGTAAATGGAGGTCTACCTCTTCTTGCTCCCATGAGTGAAGTTGCGGGACGCATGGCAGCCCAAGTTGGCGCAGCAGCACTTCAGAAAAGCGCGGGAGGCCGAGGCGTTTTACTTGGGGGAGTTCCTGGTGTTCGTCCCGGAAAAGTTCTCGTTCTCGGTGGTGGTACCGCAGGTCTTGCTGCAGCAACAATCGCCCATGGAATGCGCGCTGATGTAACTGTCGTTGATGTGAATCAACGACGACTTGGCGAGATTGATCAGATCTTCGGTGGGACTGTTACGACACTGATGTCTAATACCCATGAAATTGAAGAACAAGCGCTCGAGGCTGATCTGATTATTGGTGCAGTCCTAGTTCATGGCGCAAAAGCCCCGAAGTTAATCACCAATGAGCTGGTAAAAAAGATGAAGTCTGGCGCGGTGCTCGTAGATATTGCGATTGATCAGGGTGGTTGTTTTGAGGACTCCAAACCCACCACTCACGCAGATCCAACGTTTAAAGTCCATGACGCTCTTTTCTACTGCGTCGCGAATATGCCAGGCGCCGTTCCATTCACTTCTACCTATGCGCTCTCCAACGCAACTCTTCCTTACGCTTTGGCTCTTGCTAATAAAGGTTGGAAAACCGCGCTCAAAGATAATGCGGCGCTACGCAATGGTTTAAATGTCCATGACGGGGCTATCTATTACCGCGCCGTTGGTGATGCCCACGGCTTACCCGCGTCTGAGTGGACTTTTTAACTTTCATTTCCTAAAGTCCGCGCTAGGTCACGAGTTCCAGCAGTAAGCCCCGGCTAACTGGACGGCAACCCTCCACCGCGGTGGGGTGCTCCGGGTGAGGACCTGGTCGAGTGCACAGTGCCTCGACAAGCGCGGGTCTGTCAGAAATTGCCAGGCCTCAAGCTTCTTTATTGCGAAAGGCTAGACATGAAGAAACTTCTCAAAGTTATTCCGATTCTTGTTGCCGCACTTGTATTGAGCGCATGCTCATCTTCAAGTGATGACAACGCATCAAGCAAAGCTGCTTCGTGCGAAGCAGGAAATTTGGCCACTGTTGAATCCGGAGTTCTCACGATTGCCACAGGAGAACCTGCTTATTACCCATGGGTTATCGACGACAAACCAGAATCAGGGGAAGGATTTGAAGCAGCGGTTGCATATGCAGTTGCTAAGGAACTTGGTTATGACCAAGCAGCTGTGAAGTGGGTCCGCACAAGTTTTGATGCTGCGATCGCTCCTGGCCCCAAGACTTTCGACTTCAACCTCCAGCAATACTCCATCACAGATGAGCGCAAGCAAGTCGTTGATTTCTCAAGCCCTTATTACAAGTCCAACCAAGCAATTGTTTCTTTCAAGGGAAGCAAGATCGATGGCGTTGCTTCGCTTGCGGCACTTGCTGATGCGGGCGCGAAGCTCGGCGCAGCAGTATCCACTACCTCACTTGATGTGATTGAAGGACAACTTGGACTCAAGGCATCAGTTTTCAATGACAACGCTGCTGCCGTTACTGCTCTGAAGAACAAGCAGATTGATGGATTAGTCGTTGATCTTCCCACAGCTTTCTATCTATCCGCAGTAGAGATTCCCAAGGGAATCATTGTGGGTCAGATTGATGGCAGCGATGCCGGAGATCAAGGTTTTGGATTGCTTCTTTCTAAGGACAACCCCATTACATCCTGCGTAACCAGCGCAGTTGATGCGATCCGTGACAACGGAACTCTTCAAGCAATAATCGATCAATGGCTCACATCGTCTGCGGGAGCGCCAGTACTTAAGTAGTACAGCTCCTAATGGCTAAGAATTCAGGGCGTGGTTCCTACAACGGAGCCACGCCTTCTGAATTTAATGAAGGTTATGATTTTGGTGGCGCTTGGTCACCCAGCGATTTAGAACTTCAGAGAAGAATTGCGAGAAAGAAAAGAAATCAGAGAAGTGCGTTAATCGCAGCGCTTTCAAGTTTTCTTGTTTTGGGTACGCTTGCGATTGTCGTTGTGAATTCTCCCGGATGGGAAACTCTGCGCAACACATTCTTCAAATGGGCTTATGGATTTGAGATTCTTCCGAAAATAATTCTCGGGTTTGGCACAAATGCCATGCTTACAGTCATTGCTGGAACCTCGGTCGCCATTCTGGGTCTGTGCATTGCGCTCCTGCGCACATCGAGAACTCCCGCACTTACACCATTTAGATTTCTTGCAACAGTCTATGTCGATGTATTCCGAGGCATACCAATGATTCTTGTAATTTTGCTCGTTGGTTTTGGAATTCCTGCACTTCAGATTCCGGGTCTCACCAATAACGTACTCATTCTCGGCACTCTTGCCGTCATCATCACTTATTCTGCTTATGTTGCTGAAGTAATTCGATCTGGAATATTAACTGTGCATCCTAGCCAGAGAGCAGCTGCTAGATCACTTGGATTAAGCCATTTTCAGACTCTTCGTCATGTAGTTCTGCCCCAAGCCCTTAAACGCGTGACACCTCCTCTACTCAATGATTTGGTTGCGCTGATTAAAGACACCGGATTGGTCTCCATTTTGGGAGTTACCGATGCTGTTCGCGCAGCCCAGATCCAAACGGCAAAGACTTTCAACTACACCCCATATGTAATGGCTGCCATTGTTTTCTTACTCGTCACAATCCCGCTTACCCGTTGGACAGATCGTATGCTCCGTCATTCATTAGAAAAGCAGAATGCGCAAGGTCAGGCATGACAACACCAGTATTGAAACTTGACCAAGTGCGAAAAACTTTCGGCAGCGAGGTCGTTCTTGAAGATATAACTTTTACGGTGCCACTACATACCGCTACGGTATTTATTGGAGCATCCGGATCTGGTAAGTCAACTTTGCTGCGTTGCATCAATCTGCTTGATCAAATTGATGATGGTCAAATCCTTCTTGACGGTGAGGACATTTCGGCTGCAGAGACAAATCCTGATGAAGTTCGTAAAAAACTAGGAATGGTCTTTCAATCATTTAATCTTTTCCCACATATGACTGTGCTTGAAAATGTCATTCTTGCACCGACTAAGGTTCAAGGAGTTTCTAAGGATGTTGCGACGCACGAGGCTCTGGAACTCTTACACCGTTTTGGATTAAAGGAAAAAGCTCACCAATACCCGGATCGTTTGAGCGGTGGCCAACAGCAACGAGTCGCCATTATTCGATCACTAGCCAGACACCCGCGATTGCTCTTGTTAGATGAAGTGACGAGCGCGCTTGATCCTGTCCTCGTGAATGAAGTACTCAGCACGGTGCGCGATCTAAAGAGAGAAGGTATGACCATGGTTCTTGCAACGCATGAGATGGGATTTGCGAAACAAGTAGCTGATGAGGTCTGTTATTTGCATGGCGGTCGAATCTTGGAATGGGGAATGCCTGCGGAAATATTGGAAAATCCACGCCACCCCGAGACCAAGGAATTCTTGCGGCGCGTCCACGATGCGGGACGGTTGTAGCGCCTGCTGGACTTTCTACCCCGTAAGTCTCTAAAGTAGCCCTAGGTCACGAGCTCCAGTTCAAAGCCCCGGCTAACTGGACGGCAACCCTCCACCACGGTGGGGTGCTCCGGGTGAAGACCAGGTCGATAGCAAGGCGCAATCGACAAGCGTGGGTCTGCCAACGTTAGTCAGGCCCCCTGATTTTTAGGGAGGTTTATTTCGTGTCATCTTTTTCCGTAACCAATGCTGAGTTTGAAACTCGACAAGTTCATGCTGGTCAAGTTCCAGACCCCACAACCGGATCTCGTGCACTGCCTCTCTACCAAACAACTGCATATCAATTCCGCGACACAAAACATGCGGCAGATCTCTTTGGTTTGGCAGAGCTCGGCAATATTTATACCCGCATCATGAATCCAACTCAGGATGCAGTTGAACAACGTATTGCATCATTAGAAGGTGGAGTTGCAGCACTTCTCGTTTCTTCGGGATCTGCCGCGACAACATTTGCGATTCTCAATGTTGCAGAAGCAGGCGATCACATCGTTTCCTCGCCTTCGCTGTATGGTGGTACTTACAACCTGTTCCATTACACCCTTCCAAAGTTTGGAATAGAAGTAACGTTCGTCGAGAACCCCGAAGATCCTGAAAGTTGGAAAAAAGCGGTTCGTCCTAACACGAAAGCATTCTTTGGCGAGACGATTGCAAACCCTAAGAACGATGTCCTTGATATTGCAGCCGTTGCGAAAGTTGCACACGATTCTGGTGTTCCACTTATTGTGGACAACACAGTCGCAACTCCGTTCTTGATTCGCCCGATTGAGCATGGCGCAGACGTCGTTGTTCACTCAGCGACCAAGTTCCTATCAGGTCATGGAAATGCTGTGGTCGGAGCAATTGTCGATGCTGGAAAGTTCGATTTCGCGAAGTATCCGGAGCGCTACAAGAATTTCAATCAACCAGATCCGAGTTATCACGGCTTGGTTTATGCCCAAGCGCTGGGCGTCGGATCTGCATTTGGTGCCAACTTGGCATACATCTTCAAGATTCGATTGACTCTGCTTCGCGATATTGGCGCTGCTGTTGCGCCATTCAATGCCTGGCTTCTGGCCCAAGGTCTTGAAACGCTTTCGCTACGAATCGAGCGCCACGTCGATAACGCCAAAGCAGTCGCAACGTGGCTAGAAAGCCATCCCCAGGTGGAGAAAGTGAACTACGCATCACTTCCTTCATCGCCTTGGAATGCATTAGCGAAGAAATATTGTCCTCGCGGAAGTGGATCGGTTCTCTCTTTTGAAATCAAAGGTGGAGTCGAAGCGGGTAAGAAGTTCATTGAAGCTCTCAATATCTTCTCGCACGTAGCTAATATCGGAGATGTTCGTTCACTTGCGATTCATCCCGCATCAACTACTCACTCTCAACTTACGGCGCCTGAACAACTTCAAGCTGGCGTCACTCCAGGTTTAGTTCGTCTCAGTCTCGGAATCGAGAACATCGCTGATATTAAGTCTGATCTAGAAAAAGCATTCGCAGCCGCGAAGTAAATTTCTCCAGACTTTCATCATGACTCTCTCAGAACGCGTCACAGGTGCATGGCTTGAAACCCATGATGCTGGTGCGCGACTCTTCCACAACATTGGTGATCTGCCATTGGAATCTGGCGAAGTTCTGCCTGAAGTCACAATTGCTTATCAAACGTGGGGGACGCTTAATGATGATCGATCCAACGCGATATTGATCAATCATGCATTAACAGGTTGGTCAGATGTTCCTGCGTGGTGGCCAGAAATGGTCGGACCAGGTCTGCCCTTCGATACCAATCAATACTTCATCATCTGTCCGAATGTCATCGGAGGATGCCAAGGGAGTACCGGACCTTCATCGCTTGCACCCGATGGCAAGCGATGGGGTTCAAGATTTCCTTACCTAACGGTTCGAGATTTAGTCAGAGCTGAAGTTGAACTCTCGAATCAATTAGGAATTCCACGTTATGTATTAGCAGTTGGCCCATCTCTAGGAGGAATGCGCTCGCTGGAATGGGCGATTGAGCATCCGGAACGAATTGGAGCGATTTGCACAATTGGATCTTCGGCAGTTGCAACCGGTGACCAGATTGGCACGTGGAGTACGGAGATTCATGCAATAAAAGCTGATCCACATTTCAATGAAGGGGATTACTACGATCAAGAATTAGGTCCGGTGGAAGGAATGGGAATAGCTCGAAAAATCGCTCATCTGACGTATCGAACCGAATACGAAATGGATACTCGCTTCGGTCGTGATCTTCAGGGCGATGAGACGGGTCGATATGCGGTGACCTCGTACCTCGACCACCAAGCCGTTAAATTGCAGCGCCGATTTGATGCGAATACCTATATTGCCTTGGAGTCGGCCATGATTTCGCATGACATTGGACGAGATCGCGGGGGAGTCTCAGCCGCGCTCGCTACAGCTCAAGTTCCCATCGTTGTGGTCTCGATTGACACTGATCGTCTCTTTCCAGCGCGTTTACAAGAGGAAATTGTGGAACTTACGCCTACTGCCCAGCCTCTGAAACGAATTTCATCTCCATTTGGCCACGATGGATTCCTCATTGAAGTTGAAACCGTGGGCCAGATCATCCGCGAAGCCCTTGAATTAGCCCACGCCAAGAGGGCATAAACGGCTTTAAATGTGCGTTCTGGCCTGTGGACAATTTATAATATAGCCATAGCCAGTTTCCCCGCCGCTGGTAATTGAATCTGACAAATCGTCAGAACAAAGCAAAGGACTATTTCGTGCCTGTATCTCGTGCGCCCAAAAACGCAAAGAAGAAGAGCGTTGCAAAGAAGAGCACGACTGCGAAAAAAAGTAGCAAGAAACCTACGAAGAAAGTTCTGAAAAAGGGCCCACGTCTTTTTCCAACCAAAGCTGAACTTGAAGCGTTAAAAGCCGCGAAGGAATCAAAGAGCGCGCCGACTGAAAAGAAAGGTCCGCGTCGCTTCCCAACCAAAGCTGAACTTGAAGCGATGAAGGCTGCGCAATCTGGAGCGCCGGCTACTACCCAAACCCAAGAACTTGCAAAGACTTCAAGTAAGAAGCTAGTCGAAAAGATTGATGGCGAAGATGTTGAATTAGAAGAAGTTGAATTAGAAGACCTTGAGAAACTTGTTGCTGAAACTGGTGAAGAGAGCGCCGAAGGTCAATCTGATGTTCGTGTCGTAAACCTCACTGAAGAAGCAAAGCAAGAAGAAGGCGAATTCACACTCAAAGATTCCGAGGAAGATGATGCTCCGCCCCAGACTGTTCTTACTGCGGGCGCTACCGCGGACCCGGTCAAGGATTACTTGAAGCAGATCGGACGCGTCGCACTTCTCAATGCCGAACTAGAAGTGGCCCTTGCGATGCGAATTGAAGCGGGACTCTTTGCTGAAGAGCGCATCAATGGAAGCGAGAAACTCGATCGTTCTTTAAAACGGGAATTGGAGTGGATTGCTGAAGATGGAAAGCGCGCAAAGAACCATCTACTGGAAGCAAATTTAAGACTTGTTGTATCGCTAGCAAAACGTTACACCGGACGTGGAATGCTCTTCCTTGATCTCATTCAAGAAGGAAATCTCGGTCTGATTCGTGCGGTGGAGAAATTCGATTACACAAAGGGTTATAAATTCTCAACATATGCAACGTGGTGGATTCGACAGGCAATTACTCGAGCGATGGCAGACCAAGCTCGCACGATTCGAATCCCAGTTCACATGGTGGAAGTCATCAATAAACTTGCGCGCGTTCAACGTCAGATGTTGCAAGATCTAGGTCGCGAACCGACCCCAGAAGAACTCGCAAAAGAACTTGATATGACCCCAGAAAAGGTCGTGGAAGTTCAGAAGTATGGTCGTGAGCCAATCTCACTCCATACTCCGCTTGGCGAAGAGGGAGATTCGGAGTTTGGAGATCTCATCGAAGACTCTGAGGCGATCGTTCCGGCCGATGCGGTTTCTTTCACCTTGTTGCAAGAACAACTTCATTCCGTACTCGACACTCTCTCTGAGCGTGAGGCTGGGGTAGTCGCGATGCGATTCGGCCTTACTGATGGTCAACCAAAGACTTTGGATGAAATTGGCAAGGTATACGGCGTAACTCGCGAACGTATCCGCCAAATCGAATCCAAGACCATGTCCAAGCTTCGTCACCCGTCTCGCTCCCAAGTACTACGCGATTACCTCGACTAGGAGAAATAAATGTCGGAGCGTCCGAAGATTTATGTAAAACCTAATGGATCTATTCGCGTCACCGGCGCCGCTGACTTCGTCGATGCGGAAGGTAATGTGATCGAAACTAAAGAGAACTTCTCGCTCTGTCGTTGCGGTCATTCAAAAGAAAAACCATTCTGCGATGGCTCACACCGCGAAGCTGGATTCCAAGCCGAATAATTCGCTCTGGGCAGATAATTCAACTCAGAGCGTAAAGGAATTTACGCCAGATAATTCCTATGATGTTGCAATCATTGGCGGTGGGTTTTCGGGATTATGGAGCGCATATCATCTAAAGAAATTGAATCCCGCACTTTCGATTGCAATATTTGAAGCTCGTCATTGTGGCTATGGTGCAAGCGGCCGTAATGGTGGATGGGCCTCTTCTGACTATCCTGTATATCGCGCAACTTTAGAAAAGCGTTACGGTGTAGAAACCACGCAAAGATTGTTGGATTCTTTAACCGGCGCCATCGACGAATTAGGTGAAATTGCAAAAACTATTGCACCCGCGGCTCACTTTGTTAAATCTGGAACCCTGATGTTTGCTCGAAATCAGGCGCAGGAGCGACGACTTAGAGCCAATGAAGATGACATGCACGAATGGAAAAGCGCCCAAGAGTTGAATGAATTGATTCGAGTCTCAAAATCTCGTGGAGGATTATTTAACTCTCAATCCGCCACGGTGAATCCCATGGGCTTTATTGAAGGACTTGTGCAATTTCTTATCGGCCAAGGCGTCCGAATTTTTGAAGGAGTTTTCGCCACGCGGGTTGATGGCGGAGTTTTGGCAAATAGTGCAAGCGTGAGCGCTCCAGTTGTCATTCAAGCTACTGAAGTCTTCAGTCAACCGAGACGAAATTTCATACCTCTTTACTCGCTTATGGTTGCAACCGAACCTTTATCGGAAGAAACGTGGCGCTCTATTGGAAATGATTCTCGCTTCACGTTCGCAGAAGGTTCTCATCTCATCAACTATGCCCAACGTACATCTGATAACCGGATCGCAATTGGTGGTCGTGGCGCTACCTATCCTTTTGGTTCACGTCTTCAATCTGATAAAGAAAACACCACCCAGGTTCATGAACATCTGCGAAAACTGGTTCAACAATGGTTTCCGGTTCTGAAAGATGTGCGCTTTACACATTCGTGGGGAGGTGCAGTTGCGATTACTCGAGATTGGGAACCGTACGTTCAATTTGATCCCAACTCCGGCTTCGGTCGACTAGGTGGTTATGCAGGCGACGGGGTAACTATGAGTTATCTAGCCGCAAAGATCATGGCGAACTTAATTGAGAAAACATCGAACCCGATAACTCAACTTCACTTTGTTAACAGAAAATTAAGATTGTGGGAGCCTGAACCATTGCGATATTTTGCAGTCAACAGTTTGGTGAAACTTAGTGGAGTTGCAGATGCCGAAGAAAAAATTACTTCAAGACCAAGCCTGGTTTCAAGGATTATTGCGCCGCTGATTCTTCGATAAGTCGCGAAGTTTCATCCACAATCTGTGAGGCCGCACTAGCCAGGCCTTCTTGATATTTCTTTGCATGATGACCACAGAAAAGTAATTCGAAACCATTTGCCATGACTGCCCGTACATAGGCTTGTGCACCACATCGGTCACAACGATCGAGGGCATTAAGAGGCGTGGAATCGAGCACTATGTTCTCGGTCATACAAAAGCCTGCCTTTCGTACCTGGAGCTAGTTTCCTGACTGGTTCTACTGGAACATCAAACCACCTATGACTTATTCCCCGCAGGTTAAAACGATAACTTTTTCGCTTTCACGCCAATTTCTGTGAAATTATCGACAAATTCCCAGCAAGGTCGGCGCGTAATCCGAGCCAGAAATAGTTCGGTCGATACCCTTGCGCATCGTGGCAGATGACAATCGAAGTGTAGAAAAATCTTATTCCGCCAAAGATCTCTCAGTTCTCGAAGGTCTTGATGCGGTACGTAAACGTCCCGGTATGTATATCGGTTCAACCGATGGACGTGGACTCATGCACTGTCTCTGGGAAATTATTGATAACGCGGTTGATGAATCGCTTGCGGGTTATTGTAAAAAAATTGAAATTAATCTAGAAAAAGATGGTTCTATCGAAGTGCATGACGATGGTCGTGGAATTCCAGTAGATAAAGAACCCAAAACTGGCCTTACTGGCGTTGAAGTTGTTATGACAAAACTTCATGCTGGTGGAAAATTTGGTGGTGGTTCTTACGCCGCAACAGGCGGACTACATGGCGTTGGTGCTTCTGTCGTGAATGCGCTCGCGTCCCGACTTGATGTCGAAGTGGATCGTGACGGAAAAATCTATTGGATGTCATTCAAACGAGGCGTCGCAGGCATATTTGAGGGAGATGGCCCGAACGCTTCATTTGAGCCTCAATCTGGATTGCGCGTCATTGGAAAAGTTTCATCAAAAGTCACCGGAACTCGAATTAAATGGTGGTCGGATAAACAGATATTCCTGAAGGATGCCCAATACGATCTTGAAGAGATCTATACCCGTGCCCGCCAAACGTCGTATCTTGTCCCGGGTTTAACTCTTATCGTTAATGATAATCGCACAAAAGATAAGTCTTCTGAAACTTTCTTCCATAAAGGTGGTATCTCCGAATATTGCCATTTCATCCAACCCGATGAAGCTGTTGGTGATGTTATTCGTTTGACCGGAAAAGGTCACTATCAAGAGACCGTTCCGGTACTTGACGACAAGGGGCATCTTGAGCCGAAAGAAGTCGAGCGCGATATGGATGTTGATATCGCCGTGAAGTGGGGGAATGGATATGAAACCACGGTGCGCTCCTTTGTAAACATCATCGCAACGCCCAAGGGTGGTACTCACGTTCAAGGATTCGAGCGCGCCCTCACCAAGACATTTAACGAATTTCTCCGCGCCAAAGGTGTACTGAAGAAGAATGAGCAGGATGTCATTAAAGACGACATAGTCGAAGGCCTTACCGCAGTTGTGACGGTTCGTATGCAAGAACCACAATTTGAGGGACAGACCAAAGAAGTTCTCGGAACACCTGCTGTCACCAAAATTGTGCAACAAGTTGTCTCAGATGAGTTAAAGAATTTCTTTACCACTACTAAGCGGATCGATAAAGCCAACGGCTTACTCATCCTTGAAAAAGTGGCGAACGCATCGCGTACCCGAATCTCCTCTCGCGCTCACAAAGAACTGCAGCGTCGAAAGAACGCACTTGAGAGCTCATCGTTACCTGCCAAGCTTTCAGATTGTCGCTCCGAAGACGTATCGCGCACAGAACTCTTTATCGTTGAGGGTGAATCTGCACTTGGTACCACCAAAGCAGCACGTAATTCGGAATTTCAAGCAATCTTGCCTTTGAAGGGAAAGATTCTCAACGTACAAAAAGCATCGTTGTCTCAGATGCTCGATAACGCAGAATGTGCCGCAATCATCCAAGTCATTGGCGCAGGTTCTGGGAAATCATTTACGTTAGACGATGCTCGATATGGTCGAGTTATCTTGATGTCTGATGCTGATGTTGATGGTGCACATATTCGATGCTTGATGTTGACCCTGCTCTATCGATATATGAAACCTTTGATCGACGATGGTCGAGTTTTTGCCGCAATTCCTCCACTTCACCGCATCGAAGTAATGGGCGGAGGCGGAAAGAAAGGCGAAGTTCATTACACCTATTCAGATGATGAGATGAAGAAATTGCTGGCTCATCTAAAGAAGCAAGGTAAGCGGTGGAAAGAGCCAATCCAGCGCTATAAAGGTCTTGGTGAAATGGACGCGGATCAGCTTCGTGAGACCACTATGGATCCTGATCACCGCACCTTACGCAGGATCACCATTAAGGATGCCGCTGCCGCAGAGAAAATGTTTGAACTTTTGATGGGCAATGAAGTTGCGCCTCGCAAAGACTTCATTGCAACCGCAGATATCGATCGAGAGAGAATCGACGCTTAAACAATCACCGTTCGTCGCGGTGTCGCATATTTGGCTTCAACTTCGCTTAACTCGTCTGAAACTTGTTTACGTAACGCCTCATCGCTCTTGAGTAATGCGCTCAACTTCGAGATAGTTGATTTAAGTTCTTTTTGTTCTGTTTCTAGTTCAATCTTTGACATCTTCGTTAGACGTCGTAAGGGCATATCAAGGATGTAGGTAGCCTGCTCATCGGTGAGTTTAAAACTCTTCATCAAACTTGCTTTAGCCACTGCTGCATCATCGCTGCCGCGGATGATTTTAACGACTTTATCGATATCAATGATTGCTTTGAGAAGTCCATCGACCAAAGTCAGTCGCGAATTTGCTCTATCTTTGCGGAAGTTCGAACGTCGAGTAACAACTTCGATGCGGTGATTAATGAAGACTTGAAGAAGTTCTTTTAAACCAAGAGTTCTTGGTTTTCCTTCGACGAGCGCAACAGCATTGATCGAAAAAGCATCTTCTAGCGGAGTGAGCTTGTAAAGATTCTCGAGTACCTGTTCAGGTTCGAAGCCATTTTTGATTTCAATAACCACTCGAGTTCCAGATTGTCCATCCGTGAGATCGACGATATCTGAAATCCCTTGAATCTTCTTCGATTTCACTAAGTCACTGATGCGCTCAACTACTTTTTCAGGGCCGATGTTGTAGGGGAGTTCGGTGATGGTGATGCCTTGCTTTCTTGATGTCACTTTACCAATCTCAACTTTGGCACGAACTTTGAAAGCACCTTTACCCGTTTGATATGCCTCAACGATGCCTTCTTTACCGATGATGCTTCCACCAGTGGGAAAATCGGGAGCCGGAACAAATTTCATCAGTTGTTTCAAGGTCGCATTAGGATTTTCAATTAAGTGTTGAGCTGCTGCAATGACTTCGCCAAGATTATGCGGAGCCATATTTGTGGCCATGCCGACTGCAATGCCGGTGGCGCCGTTGACAAGGAGATTGGGAAACGCAGCTGGCAAGACAAGCGGTTCCATGATCTGACCATCGTAATTTGCGCCAAAATTTACGGTGTCCTCATCAGCTTCTTCCACCATAAGTAACGCTGCATTGGCAAGACGAGCTTCGGTGTAACGCATTGCTGCAGGACCTGCATCGAGAGAGCCAAAGTTTCCATGTCCATCTACAAGCGGCAGCCGCATAGAAAACACTTGCGCCATACGAACCAGAGCGTCATAGATCGCGCCATCTCCGTGAGGGTGCAACTTACCCATAACTTCACCGACAACTCGCGCACTTTTTACATGCCCTTTGTCGGGACGTAATCCCATTTCTGCCATTTGATGCAAAATTCTTCGGTGCACTGGCTTTAAACCGTCTCGAGCATCAGGCAGCGCACGGGAATAAATAACTGAGTACGCATATTCCAAGAAGGAGTCAGACATCTCGGAAGAGACATCAACATCAACTATCTTGCCTGGAAATTCACCAGGCTTTGGTCCCACAGCTTTCTTGTTGGACTTTTGTGAATCTGCCTTTGCCATGGGCGCGATTCTGCCAATGACTGAGTGAATTACTGGGGATTGACGCTCGGTCTGGCACCGATAATTGCGACACATTGACGTGCGACTTCATTGCCAGCATTCATTGAAGCCAAAAGATCTTTACTTTCTAGCCACATCGGAATGAATCCAGCAGCAAATGCGTCACCGGCTCCAGTTGTGTCAATCGCATTGACTGCGTCAGCATGCGAGATCACAGTATTGCTTCCTCGAATTCGAGCGATTGCCCCAGAGCTTCCTGTTTTGATAACTGCGGTTGAAACAATCTCCGTGATGAAATCAAGAGCTTCGTCGAGAGCGTCACAATCTGCTATGTAGCGAGCTTCATCCTCGTTCATAATTGTGATGTCCATATAAGCCAGAGTTTCAATAACGCGTTTCCGATTGAAGGCCATCATTGTGCCAACAGATGCCGGATCAAATATCAACGGAATTCCAACATCCTTTATCTCATTCACCATTCGCAATACTCCATTAGTAGATAGTGGATTAAAAAGTGAATAACCCGAAAGATACGCCGCATCAAAGCCATGCAGATTGGGTAAGTCGCGTTCGCTTATTCCAGAATTTGCTCCGGAATCGGGGAACATTGTTCGATCACCTTTGTCATCAACCAGCACCACGACGACGCCAGTTTTTTCATTTTCCAAGAAGGTTCTTCGATGCTCAATTTTCCAGAGATCGAATTCTGAAGAAATTGCGCGTCCTGCAGCGTCGTCACCTAAACGACATGAGAAAAAAACAGAGTGACCTAGTTGGGCGAGCCAGGTCGCAGTATTGGCTGCCGCACCGCCTCCATGCATCGAGATTTGTGACGCAGTGTCACTTCCAACGTGAATCTCAGTCTGCATTTTCACAATCACATCGAGAGCAGCATCTCCGATACAAAGAATTCGCGACATGTGTTCAGATGATTTTCAGAGCGCAGCTGCGATTTGAGCCGCAAGCGCCGCATTAGATTTAATGATGTCGATATTGACTCGTAAAGATTCGCCACCTGTGTGGGAATGAAAGTATTCCAGAAGGAAGGGTGTTACAGCTTTTCCAGATATATTTTCAGTTTCGGCAGCCTTGATTCCATTAGCAAGCGTTGTTGCATGAAGTTGTGGATCCATCTGTTGGGTAACCGGATTTGCAACCACCATTCCCGAGCGCGAGATACTAAGTTCTTGACGTTCTCTCCATATAGACGCGATTTCCGATTGCGAGTCAACGCGATATTCAAGATCAAATCCAGAATCAATCAGATAGAAACCTGGGAATCGTGAAGTTCGATAGCCAACAATCGGAACCGAGAGTGTTTCAAGCCTTTCAAGAGTTGCAGCAACGTCAAGAATAGATTTTGCACCCGCGCTAATGACCATTACGGGAATATTGGCGAGAGAATGTAAATCTGCAGACTCATCCCATGACTCTTGAGCTCCGCGATGCACTCCTCCTAAACCACCAGTTGCGAAGATTGAGATTCCTGCAATATGTGCAATATGTGAGGTTGCAGCAACCGTTGTGGCGGCGCTGAGTTTTTTGGCAGTGACTATCGGTAAATCTCGAATCGAAGCTTTAGTGATGTTCTCATCATTAGCGACGCGATCGAGTTCTTCGGGATTGAGACCGACATGAATCTCTCCATCAAGAATTGCAATAGTTGCTGGTGTGGCACCATTAGTACGAACAATCTCTTCAACTTCAAGAGCTACCGCCTTATTCGATGGCCTCGGAAGCCCATGACTAATGATCGTAGATTCCAACGCAACGAGGGGGGACTTCTTGTGTAGCGCTTCCTTCACTTCACCCGAATAGTGGATCATGAGATGAAAGGTTACTGGAAAGATAGGGGTGTGGCCTATCTCTTATCTGATCTCTCACAATCAGTTTTTTCAACTCTGGGCCTGCCTGGAACCGACAATGTTCTTGATATTCCATCAAATGATGCGCGTCGAGAGTGCATACTCCTTGTTGATGGTATGGGAAAGAATGCGCTCGAATTGGTTTCAAAGACGCTGCCAATTTTTAGCCAGTTAAAAACGCATCAACAATTATCGGCAACGTTTCCATCAACGACGTCGTCATCGCTCACATCATTTGGAACTGGAAGTCATGTAGGTTCGCATGGCATGGTCGGCTACACGATGCGAGTGCCTCACAGTGGAACACCGGAAAGACTTCTCAATGCACTTAAATGGGATGAACGAGTTGATCCATTTACCTGGCAATCGTTATCCACGCTCTTTGAACGTGGACGAGAATTCGGATTGAACGTCTCGCACATTGCCGCTAAGCGATATGAAGAAACGGGTTTCACGCGAGCTGCCTTACGTGGCGCAAACTATCGTGGCGTGAATGTCATCGATGAAATGGTCACAGAAGCGCGAGCTGCGTTGGCGCTTGAAGGATCGTTCGCTTACCTATATATCAATGATGTTGATGATGCTTCACATCGAGAAGGGCTTGGATCACAACGATTCCATGCTGCCATGTCTCGTGTCTCCGAACTCATCACGAAATTATTGGAGAATTTACCTCCGGGTACCAGGTTATGGATTACTACTGATCACGGAATGATCAATCGTGATGAATATTGTGTTCTTGGTAAGGATAATGACTTATTGCGCAATGTTTCTTTACTGGGCGGAGAACCGAGAGTTCGATACCTTTATGTGAAACCTGAACAAATCCAGGAAACTAGATCTCAGTGGCAGGAATACCTTGGTGAAAAAGTAGTGATTCTTGCGCGCGAGGAAGCAATCAACGCAGGAATGTATGGGCCTACAGTGCTGGAAAAGAACATCGAACGTATTGGAGACTTGATTGTGATTGCCCAAAATAACTTCATCATGGTGGAACCTGACCGTGAAGAGCTTCAACTTGCGATGGTGGGGCATCACGGTGGAGTTACTCCAGCAGAAACAGAGATACCGCTACTTTCAGAACAACTTTAGTCTTCGTCTTCTTCTTTCTTTTTACTGCGACCAAACATGATGTCATCCCATGATGGGATTGAAATTCGCTTTGTTACTCCATCTTTCTTCGCATCTGGGGCAATCTCTTTTTGTTCTTGAACTTGATCGTCAATCCTTGGATCGGTGCGAACTGCGACCAGGCGTGGCGGTTGTGGTGTTTCGCCTTCCATAGGGAATAGCACTCCATGATCATTCATTCGTTCGCTTCGGGTATTTTGTTTTGAAGGAATTTCCTCGCCATTAATCCAGCGCGCTCCATCGTCACGCGAGGCAAGAGTTCGTTTGTTTGAATCAAAGTTCCATGTTGCTTCAGATTGTCCATCCCGTGATGGGTACATCAGAACCAGATTCCAGGTGCCATCATCGAGGCGCCAAGTATTCCAAGAGATTTGATTCATATTCACTCCACGCGGAGCCAAGCGCTGAATCACTAACTCGGAGAGTGGTAGCGATGTTCCTTTTGGTGAAGCTTTCTCTGCAAGTTCGATAATCCATGCGCGCTCTTGAAGGATTGGGCTGGCATAACGTTCAATTTTTTCCAGAGAGAGCCCAGATATTCGCGAAACTTCAGCAAAACTTTCTCCAGCTCTCAAGCGTGCTTGTATTTCTTTGATAGAAAATTGCGGAGCTGATTCTACGACTGGAGTGAGGCGTCTTTCGTTTACCGATGCGCGCAGAGAATCATTAACTCTTACGGTAAATGTATTTCCTTCACTATCCGTAAGCTCAAGATGATCACCATCATCGCTTCGCCCCACAACTCGTAATTCAGTCACGGGTAAAGATTGCCACAACTAATGTGATTTATTAGGTAGCAGAAACTGGGATTTGGCTAACTTTTTGACGCCATAATCCAATGAAAGGCAGAAACGAAAGAAGCGAAAGAGCCATACAGGCGAGTGGAATAATAAAAGCGACAGATGAGCCAAATGTGTCAATGATGTAGCCCGTAATGGCAGTCGGTAATGCGCCGCCTAGATTAAGCGCAGAAATTGCCCAAGCCAAAACCTCTGTGGTTCGTTTTGAACTTACCGATCTTTCAGCCAGAGAAAGTCCCGCAGTTAAGAGCGGGGCAATTGCTAATCCATTGAGAAATAGTGCGATAGAAAGCATCCAGAGATTACCCTCGAAGATAACGACGGATACATAGATCGGGATGGTCAGAAGAAAGAGCGCAATTGTAGAGTTGATGAATCGCCGCGCTTCGTTTAGCTTCCAATGAATTGCTCCGCTAATGAATGCTGCAATACCAGAGCTGAGGGACCAGATTGCAATGAAGAATCCACTGTAGTTCCGATCGCCATAATCATCGAGATAACCCACTATGACCAGACCAGTGGAAGTGAAGAACGATCCACATAACATAAGTGGAATAAATAGGGCTTGTACGAATCTATCTCGGATCAGTAGTGAATGATCATCTCCATCTTCTCGTGGATGAGCAGGAGGAAGAGTTTGTCGTTGATTAGCAAAGAACAGGGCACCAATGACGATGAATCCCATAGCAGTGAATATTGAAGCTGCAGGAAAGAAGTAGGCTGCCACCAAAGTAGCGATAACGGGGCCGCTGGTAAAAATGACTTCATCCACCAGAGCCTCAAATGAATATGCTGTATCGATCAATTTTCTATCATCACCAATGGCATGTATCCATCTTCTGCGGACCATTTGTCCTGAACCGATGACGAAGGACTCGAAAACTATTGCGGCTGCAAACCAACTCCATGTTGGAGCATCAACCTTGACCAAATATACGAAGGCGCCAAGAGCTATGACATGAATGGGAACGGTAATCGAGAGAACTCGATTTTGGCCAAATTGATCGGCTACACGTGACCACAGTGGCGTCGCGATAGCAAGAACGATTGAAGACACCATAGATAGTGTGCCAGCGACAGAATATGAATCAGTTTCTGCAACCACAAAGAGAACTATCGCTAGATAAAGCATTGAGATAGGCAATCGAAGTATGAAACCAGCGAGCGAAAAGCGCCAACCTCCTGGCACGGCAAAGAGCCTTTTATATGAGGTAAGCATGTCGTCAGTGTACTTGTGATTTCTTATCTGTGATTAGATTGGGATATGGCACAAGGCGAAGAACTACTCATTCTTGCAGAATCAATTGCGAGAAAAGCCGGTGCTTTACTCATGAATCGTCCATCGAAATTCGATTTAGATGAAAAAAGTGGAGTTTTCGATTTTGCCACCCAGATGGACCATGAAAGCGAAAAATTGATTGTCGCTGAAATACTTTCTGCGCGTCCAGATGATGGTTTGATCGGTGAAGAAGGTGCAAATCGCGAAAGCGCTTCGGGAGTCACATGGGTAATCGATCCGATTGATGGAACAGTGAATTATTTGTATAACATTCCAGGTTGGTGCATTTCAATTGGAGCAAAAGATAAAGATGGAGCGATTGTTGGAGTTGTTTTCTCTCCGGCAACGAACTCGCTCTGGAAAGCTAGCCGTGGCAATGGCGCCTACTTGAATGACGTAAAAATTTCCTGCAATGATCCGGTTGCTCTTAATCGTGCGCTGGTCGGTTCAGGTTTTGCTTACGATATTGAGAAGCGAAAAATTCAGGCAGCGCTCATTGAACGTTTGCTTCCTGAAATTAGAGACCTTCGTCGACTTGGTGCCTGTGCCGTCGATATTTGTCATGTTGCAAGTGGATCACTCGACGCCTATTTTGAAGCAGGCGTCAACGAATGGGATTACGCCGCCGCAGGGCTCATTGCTACTGAAGCTGGCGCAGTTATTTCCATTGATAACGGAATATGGAATGGCGAGAAAAATATGGTGATTGTCGCCGGTCCTGCGCTCCACCCCGTTTTGAGCGCCCAGATTCGTTCAGGACAGGCGTACTAGCGCTAGCCTTCAGGCGTGATTTAGCGCTTGGCTGGTCGTTGTGGCAAGATACGCCGAGTTAGTGAGCGTAAAGCGTAAAACCAATTGTTAGGACAAACCATGAACGTGCTCGATGCGGTAGATGCCGCTTCCATCCGTAAGGACCTCCCCAACTTCCGCCCCGGCGATGAACTCAAAGTTCATGTCCGCGTTATTGAAGGTAACAAGAGCCGTATCCAGGTTTTCCAAGGGCTTGTCATCGCACGTCAAGGCTCAGGAATCCGTGAGACCTTCACTGTTCGCAAAATCTCGTATGGCGTTGGCGTTGAGAGAATTTTCCCTGTTCATGCTCCAGTTATTGAGAAGATTGAACTCGTTCGCAAAGGTGAAGTTCGACGCGCAAAGCTTTATTACCTCCGTGATCTTCGTGGCAAGGCCGCAAAGATTCGCGAACGTCGTGGCGCAGATGATCTTGAGACAGTTTATGCCGCTGCACCTGCTGCGGTAGAAGAAGTCTCTGCTCCAGTCGTTGAAGAAACACCAGTTGCTCAAGAGGCTGTCGTTGAAGCGCCGGTCGAAAGCGCTGAGGTAACCGAAGCTCCTGCGGCTGAAGCCGACAACAAGTAATTACGCACACAACTTTTCATGTCGCGTAAAGCGAAAGGCACCAGCCTTCGCGAACTTCCTATTCTTGTTGTTTCAGCGCTGATTCTTTCTATTGTCGTCAAAACCTTTCTAGTCCAATTCTTTTATATTCCTTCCGGGTCCATGGAGAACACTCTTCAAGTCAATGACCGAGTAGGAGTGAACAAACTTGGAGCGCTTTTCAGCGATATCAAACGCGGTGAAGTAGTTGTCTTTCGCGATCCTGCAAGTTGGCTATCTGCTCCATACGATGACAGCACTGGAATTAGTAAGGTAATTAAGGAAACTTTGGTATTTGTTGGCATTTTGCCCGATCCTGCTAAACAATATTTGATCAAACGAGTAATCGGCGTCGGGGGAGACCATGTAGTGTGCTGTAGCCCATCCGGCAAACTCACGATTAATGATGTTGAAATTAATGAGCCATACATTTTTGAAGGAAATAAACCCTCTGACTCGACATTTGATGTGACGGTTCCACAAGGATTTATCTGGGTGATGGGTGATCATCGCGGCGCTAGCGCTGACTCGAGATTTCATACCGACGATCCCAATAAGGGAATGGTGCCGCTGGATAAAGTCACAGGCCGCGCCCTCTTTGTTATCTGGCCATTGAAGAGCGCTGGAATCCTGGAAGTCGGAAAGGATCTCTCCGAGATTCCCGCTAAGAAATAGACCGTTTGCTATTTATGTTCATCGAAGAAAAGTTAATCGCCGCCGGAATTACTGCAGTTGCTGGAGTGGATGAAGCCGGTCGTGGGGCTTGCGCAGGACCACTTGTAATTGCAGCAGTCATGTTCCGTGATCCTCTTGATCAAGCACTCTCCGAAGTTAGAGATTCCAAAGAGTTATCGCCTAAGAAGCGGGAAGAACTGTTTGAAGTGATTATTGATCAATCAACGTATTACTCAATCATTGAAATATCTCCCCAAGAGATTGATGAAATTGGGCTACATCGATCAAATCTTGACGGAATGCGTCGGGCAATTAGCGCGCTGGGAGTCGAGCCCCAGTATGTATTAACCGATGGTTATGAGATCGAAGGATTAGGTACGCCATCATTAGCGGTCTGGAAAGGAGATCAAGTAGCGCTCTCGATTTCAGCAGCGTCAATTCTTGCGAAAGTTTACCGAGATAGATTGATGGAAAAACTAGATTCCAATTTTCCTGGCTATGGGTTAGCGAACCATAAAGGATATATAACACGGGCTCATGAGAAAGCGTTGATTGATTTAGGAGTCTCGCCGATACATCGACGCTCGTACGCGAATATCTCTGCCCTTCTCAACAACTAGATTTATTCACAGCGCAAGGATTTTTCATACATCTGCCGTTCTTTCATGTTTAACCTCCCGCAATGGCTTTAAACAAGAAAGCTGCCGAACTTGGTTCTCGCGGTGAATCCTTCACCGTTCATTTTCTTGAGACTCGTGGCTTCACGATTCTGGATCGCAATTGGAGAATCAAAGAGGGTGAGATCGATATCGTCGCACTCTCACCCGAGAACGAGATTGCGTTTGTCGAAGTAAAGACACGTAGTACTGCCGATTACGGCGATCCGCTCGAATCGATTTCATCTGAAAAATTGCACCGACTCCAAAGACTAGCTCTGGCGTGGTTAGCAACTCACCAAAGACTTGGGAATCTCTATCGCATAGATGTTGCTGGAGTTCTTCTAGGCCGCTCCGGAGAACTGTCGATTGATTATAGAAGTCGAATTCTATGAGCGTAGCAATTACGCGAGGAATTTCTCTCACAGGATTAGAAGGTGAAGTTGTCGACATTGAAGTCGATGTCTCTCAAGGTCTACCTGGTTATCAACTCCTTGGTTTACCCGATGCTGCACTTCATGAATCCCGCGATCGGATTCGTTCTGCAATAAACAATTCTGGAAAACGTTGGCCAAATAACAAGGTGACGGTTTCGCTATCGCCCGCGTGGTTACCCAAGAGTGGATCTGGATTCGATCTGCCCATCAGTGTTGCAATATTGAGCGCCACCAATCAAATTCCCGCGATTGATCATCGAGAGACGATTCTCATCGTAGAACTTTCCTTAGAAGGATCGATTCGAGCAATTCGAGGTTTACTACCGATGTTATTAGCCGCCGAAAAACAGGGAATGCGCAGAGCAATTGTCCCAGAAGGAAATTACAACGAAGCTCGGTTGGTATCACAATTAGAAATTGTTCCTGCAACGAATCTAGTTCATGCCATTTCACTTCTTGCCGGCATAGATATTCCACGTCAGCTACCGATGGTAGAAACGGAAGAAGATTTTCGCACCTTAGATTTTGCAGATGTTGCCGGTCAGATTGATGCAAAGCGAGGTCTAGAGATAGCCGCTACCGGAGCGCATCACATTGTGATGATGGGGCCGCCGGGCACAGGAAAGACGATGTTAGCTGAACGGTTACCAACGATCCTTCCATCCCTTGATGATTCTCAAATTCGAGAAGTAGCTGCAATACATTCCATCGCAGGCAGTTCTCAACTTCCCACCGTGTTAAAGCGAGTTCCACCATTTATCTCTCCACATCACACCACCACAAGCGCTGGAATGGTTGGGGGAGGAACAAAAGTAATTCGGCCGGGGGCATGTTCACTTTCGCATCACGGGGTCCTATTCATTGATGAAGCACCTGAATGCGCACACGGAATTCTCGATGCACTTCGTCAGCCATTGGAATCTGGGTCAATAGATATCACGCGAGCGATAGGCACGACTCGTTTTCCCGCTCGTTTCATTCTCATTCTGGCCGCAAATCCATGCCCATGTGGTCGTTACTCTGGTAAGGGTCGTGCCTGCCAATGTTCATCTTTACAAGTTCGGCGGCACCTTCAGAGATTATCTGGCCCACTTTTGGATCGTATTGATGTGAAGTTACGTGTAGATAATCCAACGCGGGCAGAAATAGCAAGTACCGAACCTCGAGAAAACAGTGCCGCGATACGAGTTCGTGTTGAGACGGGACGCGCCATAGCTAGCGAGAGATTTCAAGGCCTTAATTTCTCACTTAATTCAGGTATTCCATCTGAGTTGCTCCGCTCAAAGTTTCGGGCGAACAGCAAAGCTATGAGCGCACTACATATCCTGATTGAACGAGATGAAATCACTGCTCGGGGATTTCACAAGATACTTCGCTTGGCATGGACGATCGCAGATCTTCGGGGAGCCACCGTTCCTGGAATCGAAGAAGTGGAAGAGGCTTTACGACTACGAACAGAAAATCATTGATCGATGTCAGAAAATTCTCGTATCCGGCTATTTCAGGCTATCGAAGGTGGCTCCCCATTTTGGAGCGAGGAGTTAGCTAAATTTGGCTCAGAAGAACTTATCGACAGAATAGTGAATGGATTTTATGATTCGAAGAAGCGCTCTGCGGTGCGGATAAAGGATCAACTTCTCACTTATTCGAGCGAATATCTACTTGAACAAATATCAAAAGTCGGAGCGCGATTTGTTACGCCAGATTCAGCAGAATGGCCACAAAATCTTCATGATCTTGTAGCTCCACCAGTGGGGTTCGTTGTAAAAGGAATTATCCCTACGGCTCCAAGCGTTGCGATAGTAGGAACACGCAATCCAACCGTTTATGGCGCGAGAATTGCGAGCGAATTCTCCTCAGGCTTTGCTGACCGAGAATTTGTTGTAGTGAGTGGTGGTGCATATGGAATTGATACTCACGCACATCGCGGTTGTATTGCAGCCGAAGGCAGAACTATCGCTGTTGTTGCCTCTGGCATTGATGTTGATTATCCCGCTGGGAATGCGCGGTTATTTGCCGAAATTCAGGAAAGCGGTGCCATCATCTCTGAAGTTATGCCTGGAGTTCGAGCTCGTCCCGAGCGATTCCTTACTCGCAATCGAATCATCGCCGCAATCTCACTTGGAACAATTGTTATTGAAGCTGCTTTTCGAAGCGGATCGTTAAGAACCGCGCGTGATGCTGCAGAATTGATGCGTATCGTCATGGCGGTGCCTGGTCCGATTACTTCTCCCACCAGCGACGGTTGTCATCGACTTATTGGTGAGAGATGTGCGGAAATCGTCACATCTGTGTCTGATGCTATGGAATTACTCGAACCATTAACCTCGAGAAATACAGGTACTCTTGGAGGTGATGACACATAAATCAGCATTTGTTGCAGTTGTTGGAAGACCAAACACTGGCAAATCAACTCTCGTTAATGCTCTGGTTGGGGAAAAGGTAGTCATTACTTCTCATCATCCCAACACCACAAGAAATGCCATTCGTGGAATTGTGACTCGACCGGGCTTCCAATTGGTAGTCGTCGATACTCCCGGAGTCCATAAACCCAAAACGCTTCTCGGAGGCGCTCTCAACACAATGGCAAGTGAAAATATGGATTCAGTAGATTCCATCGTGCTCTGTATACCTGCTGTAGAAGAAATAGGTGCCGGAGATCTATTCATTGCAAAGGAAATTGCTAAGCATCCTGCCGCTAAGAAAATTTGCGCAGTAACTATGATTGATATGGCAAATAAAACTCAACTCCCGCAACATCTCATAGCAGTTTCCACGTTAGCTTCCCAAGCCGGTTTTCAGTGGGATGACATAGTTCCCCTGTCCGCCAAAACCGATACTCAGATCCAACTGCTCATAGACCTGCTCGCTAAGTACGCACCAGAATCTCCTCCCTTCTATCCAGCAGATATGACTTCCGACCAGGAGCTCAATACTCAGATCGCTGATCTCATTCGCGAAGCCGCTATCGCTGATGTCTTTGAAGAAGTACCGCATTCAATCGCCGTAGTTATCGATGAGATAACAGAGCGCGAGAAGCGAAGTGAAGCCGAACGCCCTTTCTACGATATTCATGCTTCAATCGTGGTCGAACGTGATAGTCAGAAAGCAATCATTATTGGCAAAAAAGGTGATCGCTTAAAGTCAGTTGGAATTGTGGCTCGTCAAGAAATTGAAAAGAAATTGCGGGGAAAGATTTTCTTGGGACTACATGTGAAAGTTATGCCAAATTGGCAAAGCGACTCAAAAGCCCTAACGAAGTTGGGTTTTAACCCACAATAACTGGAGCTTCTGGTTTCCGGCTTGCAAAATATGAGCCGATTAAAACCAGAGGTAGACCAATTAATATCGCTAAAGTGATACTTTCGCCGAGCAAGAAAATTCCTAGAATGACTGCGACCGCAGTGTTGGGGTAGACCACAAGAGAAGCTCGCGCCGCACCAATTTCATCGAGGACCAAGAAGAAAATCCAAAAGGCGAAGGCGGTACAGATAACTCCCAAACCAATTGTCGCAAAAATTGCATTGGAGGAAGGAGTTTGAGCAGGCAAATGCGTGAGTGCAAAGGGCGCAAAGATTATGGTTGAAAGGAGCATGGCAAGACCATTGATTGCTAATCCAGAAGCGCCGGGAGCTTTTCGAGTAATCATATTCACCGCATATGCGTACGAGGCTGAGGCAATAAGTACTTGGACTAGCGCTCGGATATTTCCAACATCATTGAGAGTTTCTAAGCCGACTAGGAAAGTTATACCAACTAAACCTATTGCTATTCCAAAGATCCTCGTGCGATGCGCCGCTGTTGAGTCGCCAGTGTGGTGTGCGAAAAGCGTTGCCCAAATTGGCACTGTTGCAACAAGCAGAGCAACAACTCCAGAAGATAAATCTTTCTGGGCATTAGTAATCAAACTCCAAGGAATAACCATTTCAAGAATCGCGTATAGGGCGATGTATCGCCAATACTTCAGAGCAGGTCGAATAGCTTTTTGACTAATAGCTAATGGGATGAGGACGACGGCTCCTATGAGTAATCGAGAGAAGACAATCACTGGAGTTGAAAGTTCCTCGACCGCAACTTTCATGAATAGATATGGAACGCCCCACAGCGCTCCAACCAGCGCAAATAGCGCCCATCCTTTTTTAGACATTATTTAAAGTACGCTCCGATAGAGATTGATAGTTTGTGTCGCTACTTTATCCCAGCCAAACTCAACAACTGCTCGTTCACGACCAGCCTTACCAAATCTATGCGCCAAGGACGAGTCTGACATCACAGTATTGATTGCAGCGGCGAAATTACTTTCAAAAATCTCATGATCTTGTGAGTGGTCGACGAGGAGACCTGTGACTCCATCATTGACGACTTCTGGAATTCCGCCAACTCGAGATGCTACAACCGCGGTTTCGCATGCCATCGCCTCTAAGTTCACAATTCCAAGCGGTTCATAGATGGAAGGACATACAAAAGTGCGAGCGTGTGTGAGTAAAGATGTGAGTTCTTTATGTGGCAACATCTCTTTAATCCAATGGACATTTCCACGCTCGGTTGAAAGTTCTGAGATAAGACTTTCGACTTCCGCGCCAATAGCGGGTTCATCAGGACTACCGGCTGCAAGCACTAGGGAGAACTCAGGTGAGACTTGACGCCACGAGCGCAACAGATGAGCTAAGCCTTTTTGACGTGTAATACGACCGACAAAGATTGCATAAGGTGAAGCAATTCCTAATTGCTTAAGAAACGATTCATCTGTTTCAGGTTTAAATCGCTGAGTATCAACGCCATTTCTAATGGTGTGAACTTTTGAAGGATCCACATTCGGATATGCATGAAGGACATCTGCACGCATTCCGTCGCTCACTGCGATAATCGCAGCGGCATTCTCATAAGAGATTTGCTCAGCCCAGGAAGAGATTTGATATCCACCTCCAAGTTGCTCAGCTTTCCAAGGACGAAGTGGTTCTAAGGAGTGAGCAGTCACGACATGAGGTATGCCAAATTCCCGTGATGCTAAAAAGCCAGCGAGATTTGCATACCACGTATGGGAATGTGCAAGATTAATGCCTCCCAAACGTGATGCGATGTCGCTGTCGATGAGCAACGCCTGAAGAGCGGGATTTATCTTGGAAAGTTCGCCACTAAGTTCATAATTCGATGCATCGCTCCTTTTCGGTCCAAAGCAATGCACATCGGCTGAAATCATGGGATTCGATGTAAGCGCTGAGACCAAATTGGTGACGTGCACGCCTGCTCCTCCATAAATATGGGGCGGCCATTCCTTTGTGATCATGCCTACTCTGACCTTCGTATTACTCACATACCAAGAGTATCGTTAGAGCATGGCGCGCTTAGATCTTCCACTTGGAATCGTTCTTGCTGGTGGTGAAGGTAAGCGCTTGATGCCACTAACTGCAGATCGCGCAAAGCCAGCGGTTCCATTTGGCGGTTCATATCGTTTAGTGGATTTTGTTCTCTCTAATCTCGTAAATGCAGGTTTTCTTAGAATTGCCGTTCTTACCCAATACAAATCTCATTCTCTCGATCGTCACATCACTACGACGTGGCGTATGTCCAATTTATTAGGTAACTACGTCACTCCAGTTCCTGCGCAACAGAGATTAGGTCCACGTTGGTATACCGGAAGTGCAGATGCGATTCTCCAGAATTTCAATTTGATCCATGATGAAAATCCAAAGCATGTGATTGTTTTCGGCGCCGACCACGTTTATCGAATGAATCCAGATCAAATGTATCAGCAACATCTTCAGACAGGTGCTGGCGTAACAGTCGCTGCAATTCGAGTGAAAAGATCCGAAGCTTCAGAATTTGGAGTTATCGAATTGGCAGACGATGGAATCACCATTAAGGCGTTTCATGAAAAACCAACTAACCCACCAGCTATGCCTGGACACCCGGATCTTGCGCTGGTCTCCATGGGTAATTACATTTTCCGTCGCGAATCAATGGAAGAAGCTCTCATTCTCGACTCGGAAGATGTAGATAGTCGACACGATATTGGCGGAAATATCATTCCAGCGATGACGAAGGCTGGCCTAGCAAAAGTTTACGATTTCGCAAATAACGAAGTACCTGGTGAAACTGAAAGAGACAAAGGTTATTGGCGTGATGTAGGTTCTATTGATTCTTACTTTGATGCGCATATGGATTTAGTTTCACCACTTCCAATTTTTAATTTATACAACAGACAATGGCCAATCCTCACTAACCCACCTTCTCTGCCGCCAGCTAAATTCTCAGAACGTGGAATAGCATTCGATTCGGTAGTGGGGGCGGGATCAATTATTTCTGGCGGAGAGCTACGCAGGACGGTCGCTTCGTATGATGTATATGCGGGAAGGGATTCTGTTGTTGAAAATTCTGTTTTAATGCCTTCAGTTAAAATTGGTGAAAATGCCAAAGTTCGCAATGCAATCCTTGATAAAAGCGTAGTTGTCGAACCGGGCGCGATGATTGGATTTGATCTGGAACGAGATCGTGAAAGATTCACTGTTTCAACAGGTGGAATAGTGGTTGTCGGCAAAGGCATCACCGTCACACGCTAAGAAGCTCTTCTTTAAGCGCATGAGGTAGACTTCGGAACCTGGGTCAAAGTTGATCCTCAATCCATCACATATCGGAGATAAGTCACTATGCGTTTTGGTGTGCTCACTGGCGGCGGAGATTGTCCAGGTCTCAATGCAGTTATTCGTGCGGTTGTTCGCAAAGGTGAAAAAGAGTACGGCTATGAATTCGTCGGTTTTAGAGATGGTTGGAAGGGACCTCTTGAGGGCCTGACAATGCCACTTAACATCGCTGCGACTCGTGGAATTTTGCCTCGCGGTGGAACGATTCTTGGTTCATCTCGCACCAATCCATTCAAGATTGAGAATGGAGTCGAACGTATTAAAGAGAATCTCGCAAAAATGAATATTGATGCTCTCATCGCTATTGGTGGCGAAGATACTCTTGGCGTTGCGACTAAGCTCGATGCGCTTGGCGTCAAAGTAATTGGCGTTCCAAAAACTATCGACAATGATTTAAATAACACCGATTACACTTTTGGATTTGATACATCCGTCAATATTGCAGTGGAAGCGATTGATCGACTTCACACTACCGCCGAATCTCATCACCGTGCTCTTATTGTTGAAGTTATGGGCCGTCACGCAGGTTGGATTGCACTTCACTCGGGTCTTGCTGGAGGCGCATCGTGCATTTTGATTCCCGAAGTTCCCTTTGATATCGACAAAGTCTGTAAGTACGTAGAATCTCGTTTCGAGCAGTCATATGCGCCGATTATTGTTGTGGCTGAAGGTGCCCTTCCAAAAGATGGGGACATGGTCACAAAAGATGGAACTCTTGATGCATTCGGGCACGTGAAGTTATCGGGCATCGGCGAGTGGCTGGCAAAAGAGATTGAAAAGCGAACTGGTACCGAAGCTCGCACCTCAATTCTTGGGCACATCCAACGCGGCGGAACGCCCACTGCCTTTGATCGCGTTCTTGCGACTCGATTCGGTCTACACGCCATCACAGCAGCTCATGATGGAGATTGGGGCAAGATGGTCGCGCTACATGGCACGACTATTGCGCGAGTTCCCTTGGCATCTGCAACGGAGAAGTTGAAGACTGTTGACCCTGCCCTTCTTGCCGAAGCAGAAGTCTTCTTCGGTTAATAGGTCTTCGCCTTCGGACTGACTTTCCCTACCCTTAACCATTATGTCGAGCCAATCTACTTCACTTGATTCGCTCTTTGATGCGAGCCGAGTAGCAGCGCAACAACCTGCATGGCCAGATCAGAGTTCGCTCGAGAAGGCTGTTTTAGAGCTAAAGTCTTTACCTCCACTCGTTTTTGCTGGTGAATGCGACAACCTGAAATCAAAAATCGCCGAAGCTGCGGACGGCAAAGCTTTTTGGCTACAAGGTGGAGACTGTGCCGAGACTTTTGCTGGCGCTACCGCAGACTCGATTCGTAATCGAATCAAAACAATCTTGCAGATGGCGGCGGTGCTTCAATACGGCGCAAGCCTTCCGGTAATCAAAGTTGGTCGAATGGCGGGCCAGTTCGCAAAGCCACGAAGCAATGACATTGAAAAACGTGGCGACGTTAGCCTTCCTGCTTATCGAGGAGATGCGGTCAACGATTTGGAATTCAGTCAGAGCGCACGGACTCCAGATCCACAACGTTTAGTGAAGGTTTATCACACGTCATCTGCGACTCTAAATTTAGTGCGAGCATTCACACAAGGAGGCTTTGCTGACTTAAGACTTGTACACGAATGGAATAAAGGATTTGTAAAAGACTCTAGCGTTGGTGCTCGTTACGAACAGATGGCAAATGAAATCGGAAGAGCTCTTGAATTCATGCGTAGCGCAGGAATTAATCCTGAGGAAATCAAAACGGTTGACTTTTATTCGAGCCATGAGGCGCTAATTCTTGAATACGAAAAAGCTCTGACGCGTATCGATTCGAGAACTGGACTGCCATACGATGTTTCTGCGCACTTTGTTTGGATTGGAGAGCGCACTCGCCAATTAGATGGCGCTCATATGGATTTCGCAAAGAAAATCAAGAATCCCATCGGCGTAAAACTAGGACCTAAAACGACTGGTGATGATGCGTTGACAATGATCAAAGAACTTAACCCTGATAACGAACCTGGGCGTCTGACTTTCATTACGCGCATGGGTGCAGGCAATATTCGCACTGTACTTCCGCCACTCGTTAATACAGTCACTAAATCTGGGGCGAAAGTACTCTGGGTTTGCGACCCGATGCATGGCAATACGTATGAAGCTCCAAGCGGATATAAGACTCGGAAATTCGATGATGTTCTTGATGAAGTAAAGGGCTTCTTTGAGGTTCACCACAAGCTCGGAACGCACCCCGGAGGAATTCATATCGAATTGACCGGTGATGACGTCACAGAGTGCGTTGGGGGTGGCGAGGAGATTTCGCATGAAGACCTGGCTACGCGTTATGAAACCGCGTGCGACCCACGTCTTAATCACACCCAATCGCTCGAACTCGCATTCCTCGTTGCTGAGATGCTCCGAGATCGAAAGTAAATTCACAACACCGTATTTCCAAATTTGTAAGTGAGGAATACAGTGCAGTCATGCTGCTGCGCTCAAGTTTGAAAACTCCAATCGGGGCGCTCTCTCTAATTTCGCGAGATCAGATACTTCTGGCCGCAGGTTTTCAATCTCACGAAAAATTGCAATATGGGTTATCGCATGCTGACAAAGCATCTGACTATAAAAAAGTCAGTTCAATTCCCGCCATTTCTCAATTACTCAGCGACTATTTTGATGGGGATCTGAGTGCAATAGATGGAATCACAGTAGACCAACCGGGAGAGAAGTTCTCGCAATTAGCGTGGAAGGGCATGCGACGAGTAACGCCGGGCAAGGTAATTTCTTATGCAGATTTAGCAAGAAAAGCTGGTTCACCAGATGCCGTCAGAGCAGCGGGAAGCGCATGTGCCCGCAATCTCATTGCTGTGGTTGTGCCATGTCATCGCATAGTAAAGACAGGTGGGGCCTTGGGGAACTACGCCTATGGTTTGAAATATAAAGAGTGGTTACTTCGCCACGAAGGCGCGATCAAGTAGGCCCTGCAAAATCTCAGACGCTCTTTCGATGTGAGCATCATTAATATCTCGGTGCGTTACAAGGCGAACGAATGTTGGCCCTAGAGCGCTGATCCACAAACCTTTTTCGCGCGCGGCAGCAGCGAATTCATTAGCGCTTTGTGTTGCTCCTGTGAGATCTAGTCCTACGATATTCGTCTGAACAGTGGCAGGATCAATTGAGTTTGATGCGCTGGCGTGGCAAGCCTGCGCTAATTTTTTTGCTCGACGATGATCCTCGGCGAGGCTGGGAATATTGTTATCTAAAGCAAAATGTCCAGCAGCTGCAAGAATTCCAATTTGTCGCATCCCGGCTCCATAGCGCTTGCGCCATACGCGCGCTTTGGCAATTCTTTCTTTGGTGGAGAGCATGAGTGAACCAACGGGCGCACCCAATCCTTTAGAGAGACAGACGCTGATGGTGTCGAAATACTTTCCATATTCAGAAAATGAAATGCCAGATGCAACATGAGCATTCCAAATTCTTGCGCCATCAAGGTGCATTGCCATACCAAGTTTCAAAGAAGCGTTCCGTAGCTCTGCAATCTCAGAGATTGGTTGGACACTTCCACCGCCAAAATTATGGGTATTTTCAATTGCAATCGCAGTCGTGGATACGAGATATGGACCGGAGTTCGGCTTTGCAAGGAGCATTGCATCTGATGCTTTTAGTAAGCCACGCTCGGCTAACCACGTTCGAGTCGTGATTCCGCTAAAGACTGCAGCCGCTCCCAGTTCTGCGCGCGCAATGTGTGAGTTTGTTTCGCAAATCAGCTCTTCGCCAGGTGAGACCAACATTCGAATAGCTAATTGATTGGCTAAGGAACCTGTGGGCGTAAAGACTGCCGCTTCTTTACCGAAGAGCGCAGCAACCCTTTCTTCCAGAGAGTTGACAGTTGGATCATCGCTATAAACATCATCGCCAACAGGTGCTTGCGCGATCGCAGCACGCATTTCAGGCGATGGTCGCGTGACGGTATCTGACCTAAGGTCAATCACATGATCCTGATGTGTCATAAGCAGATAATCTCAGGCTTGAGAAGAAGTTGAAACTCGAGGCTGCACAATCGCCAGCATTGCAATAAGCACCAGCCCGCCTCCAAGAGCGAGTCGCCAAGTGAAAGGCTCCATTCCATACATCACGGAGAAGAGCGCACCGAAAACGACCTCCATCGTCAAGATGACTGCAACTTTTGTCGTGGAGATTCTGGCTTGTGACCAGGTTTGGATGACAAAAGCGAACGCTGTAGCAAAGATCGCAGTGAAGAGAATTACGCCCCACACCTGATTATCTGGGGGAGCAACGTATCCGTTGAGCGTTGCAGGAACTGATGCGAGTAATGCGCATCCAATTAATTGCATCACAGTAAGTGCATAGGCATCAAAATTCTTACTCCAGGAACCCAAGAGAATGATATGAACTGCAAAGAGGTTCGCTGAGATGAGAACAAAGATTTCACCAACTCCAACGCTCCACCCCTTTACAGACAATATTCCAAGCCCCAAGACGGCAAGAAAAACATAACTCCACATCACTTTTGTGAGCCGCTCTTTGAGGAATATTGAGGCTAGTAACGGAGTAGCGACAACATAGAGTCCAGTGATGAAACCTGTTATTGCTGGAGTTGTGCGCTCGAGTCCGAGAGTTTGAAAGATATATCCAGAACCAAGGGCCATTCCAATGATGAGCCCTTTACTGACTAGCTCCCTAGAGAATTGTCGGATTATTTTTGGCTTCAGTGCAATCATGGCGGCGGCTGCGACAATGAAGCGAGAGGTTAAGAAGCTATACACATCCTGCTGATCGAGAATATCTTTCATCCATACGAAAGAGATTCCCCACATCGCCGATACTGCGAGAAGCGCCCAAGGCGCTAATTTCATCTGCATTATTTATCGCGCATCTTTCTCAATAGCGCAACTTCTTTGCCATGTTCACGTTCTTCTCCAGGAGTTTCCAAAATCAGCGGAGCATTTGCTACGGCTGGATGTGCTAATAATTCTTCGAACGGCTTCACTCCAATTTCGCCATCTCCGAGATTTTGATGTCTATCTTTGAGGGAACCCAGAACATCCATGGAATCATTAGCGTGGATAAGTTGAATGCGTTCTGAGCCGGCGACGTCGACAAGCAAATCTATAGTCTTTGTCATGCCACCCTTTGATTTGATGTCGTGACCCGCGGCAAAGACATGGCAAGTATCGAGACAGACACCGACTTTAGGATGCCATTCCAGCGCTTCGAAGTAATGTGTTAAATCATCAAGTTTTTTTACCAGAGATTGACCTTGACCAGCGGTCGGTTCGAGTAAGAGCCAAGGATCTTGATCATCGAGTTTTTCGAGAATCGGCATCATTCCATCGTGAATCTGTTTCCATGCTTGCTTAACATGACTCTCATCAACTGCGCTGCCGGTATGGATAACTACGCCAAGTGCTTTGATATCACGACCGCGCTTTAAAGAATAAGCTGTCGAAGCAAGCGAGTTTTTGTAAGTGCCCTCAGTTGGTGAACCTAAGTTAATGAGAAATGGTGCGTGGACATACGTTTCGATATTAAGTTTTGCTGCCTTCTCTACAAATGCGGCATCTGCATCTCTGTTTGCTTCTGGCATCGCCCAACCTCGTGGATTAGACGCGAAGACTTGAATTGCCTCTGCCTTGATGGTTTGGGCATATTCAATGGAACGCTTCGCCATTCCACCAGAGGTAGGGACATGCGCGCCGAGACGCGGTTTGCGTTGGAGCGATTGATCAGATTTCTTGGCTGATGGCGGCACTCAATCACCCTACAGTGATTGTGATGGTAGAGCCACGCTTAACCTTCGTTCCTACTGCGGGGGAGATGGTTTTCACTAGTTTCTTCTCCCAATTCCTAATATTCGGCTTCTTAACTTTGAGTCCGAGATCTTCAATTACTTTTATCGCCTCTCCTGCCTTCATGAGTTTGATATTTGGAATTACCACGAACTCCGAACCTTTGGAAACAAGCAGGGTAATCGTGCTGCCCTTATCTGCCTCTCCAGCTCCTGGTGTTTGGCTAATGACCGCTCCGATAGGCAAAACTTCGCTATAAACGTATTTTGTTTTTACTTCAAAACCCTCATCTGTAAGTTCATTTAGGGCCTGTTCACCGCTCTTGCCCTTGTAATCCGAAAGCGCAATCTGTTCGACTCCTAAAGAAATATAAATTGTTACTTGACTCTCTCGCTTCACGCGTTCCCCGGCAACAGGTTCAGATCGCATGATGAAGCCTTTAGGAAACTCAGTTGAATATTCCTCTTTGATTTCACCAATGACGAGTTTGTTCTCTTTTAATTGCTGTTCAGCGACATCTTGCTTAAGGCCCTGGAGATTAGGAACTGCGTAACGCTCCTTACCTTTCGAAAGCGTCACATCGACAGATCCGCTGGGAGAGACTCGACCGCCGCCTGCAGGATTTGAAGTAATGATTTTACCTTCGGGGATTTCTTCGCTGAATTCCTCGGTAGCCACATCAAGGTTAAGTCCCAGATCTCTTAGCGTTGCAGTTGCTTCCTTGACAGTTAAGCCTGCAAGTGAGGGAACAACTACTTTTGAACCAGGTCCAACAAGTCCATACCAAACCCCGACTCCGATGAGAATCGCTATTAGTGCTGCAATTCTGCGATTACGTTGAACGCGAGATGAGAGCTTTTTCTTAGTTGAAGCGGTCTTTTCCTTTTTCACAGGGCTCTCCTCTTTAGGCGTTACAGCAGTTGATTTTGACTTCTTATCTTTAGTTGGAGTTTTAATCGGTAAGGGAGGTAAATCCAGTTCAAGGCTGAGCTGTCGCTTTCTAGGATCTAATTTCTCGGAGAGTTCTCGAATTCGCTCCAAGAGGACGCCGGCATCTTTTGGTCTTTTATCTGGATCAATATCTGTTGCACTCAAAACAAGTGAATCGACATCTGAGGAGAGTGAACTATTGATTGTAGAAGGTGCGGGAACTCTTTCATTTACATGTCGAATTGCAATCTGAACTGGATCATCGCCCTGATAGGGCTTCTGTCCAGTGAGAACTTCGAATAAGACAATTCCAAGCGAATACACATCGCTCCTGGCGTCAGCAACTCCACGTTGTACCTGTTCAGGGGAGAGGTAAGAGACACTGCCTAAAATCACACTTGATTCTGCGGTCATGGTATTTCCCAATAAAGCGCCGCGTGCCAAACCAAAGTCTGCAATCTTTATGCGACCTTCGGTAGATACCAGAATATTTTCAGGCTTGATATCGCGATGAACGATTCCTAATTTATGGGCAGCAGCAAGTGCACTTGCAACAGGTGCCATAATTTGTAACGCCCGCTCCACAGAAAGCGCGCCTTGCTCATGCAAATAATCTCGCAGCGTTGCGCCTTCAACAAGTTCCATCACGATGAAGACACATGGTGCTCCACCCTGATTCCAGCCCTGATCCAGAACAGAGACGATATTTGGATGCGACAAAGAAGCAGCTGCTTTTGCTTCCCGAATAAATCGCGTTACAAACTGTTCATCCTGCGCCAAGTGAGGATGCATAACTTTCACTGCGACGTGTCGATCGAGTCTCAAATCTAGCGCTGCATAGATTGTGGCCATACCGCCCGAAGCAACTATTCGAGTGAGCTGATATCGGCCATCAATGACTTCGCCGGTTAAGTCTGACACGTAGAGATTTTAGATGAAGCGCTTCCCATCAATGCGGATAGTCGCACAATCGCGAGTGTTGTCGCGCTGAAAGTGTTCGCTTTCACGCATTTGCCAAACTCTCATCTCCGTTTCCAAGTAATCCCCATCTCTCTGTAAAACACGGGCTAAGCCAATTTCTGGTTCGATATCAATCCAAATTAATTGATCGAGATACTTGCGAATGACTTTTTGTCCTGCGCCAACCCCCTCCAGAATCAGTAGGTCCGGCGCATCAATTCGAAGATACTCTCCAAAGCGATTGTTGAACCAATCATATTTCCGATACTCAACAGACTTCCCTTCAAATGCTGGAGCAGCAATGTTATTTTCTAAAGTACGAGTAAGAGTTGACGTGAGCGCATTTTTCCATCCCGCATAAAGATCATCCATATGAACCACTGCGACTTTTGAATCATCAAGACCGCTCTGGATTCGAGAAGCCAGAGTTGATTTACCTGCTCCAGCGGGACCATCAATGGCAATTATTCGACAGTGATTATTTCGGCGATCACCAGAATTTATTAATTGGATAATTGCAGAGAGTGATAGTTGTTCCATTGCGGGATTTAGGCGACCTTAGGAGTTAGGGCAAGCCATCGATACCAACCAAAACCTGCGATGATTGTGAAAACTCCGTAGAGAACGGATGTAAACCAATATCCCTGATTGGCATAGTGATATGTTCCAAATGCATCTATCACTAACCAGAGAATCCACGTTTCATTTCTTTGAAGCACCATAATAACTTGTGCAATAGTGCTGGAAACTAATAGAAATGAATCGGGCCAGGTAGCGGCCGCACCGATGTCGGCCAAAGCAGGTGCGCTCACAAGCCACAGAATTATAAGAACGATCAACCACAGCGTGCGCTCTTTTATCACCATATATCGTGGTTCAGCTCCAGAAGCTTTCCAACCAAACCAACCCCATATTGCTGCTGCAATGAATACGAACTGCAGGATCGCGCTGGCGTAAAGATCTACTTGATAGAAGAAGAGTGCATATAACGCGCTGCTCAACAACCACCAAGGCCAGGTAATTCGTGCGCCAAGAGCGCCTAGGAAAACAGCAATGAGAGAAGTGAGAACTGAGACAAATTCAAGATATGTGACGCCATAACCCCACGCCGTGAACAAAACCGACATTGTGCTCCCTTCCAATTCGCATTACCGAACTGGTCTAGCGGTCGACCTCGAAAGGTCCTCTCAGCCAACTTTTGGCTCCCGATGAAACGAAACATTAGCATAAGGCGTGCTCAAGTTCAGTTACTTTGCGATGCTTCTCTTCACGGTCATCGGATCCTTCTGGTTAGAAGTAGTATTCAAAGTTGGCGTTTTACGGCGTATGAAACGAGCGCTCCTTAGCATCATTCCTGTAGCAATTACTTTTCTTGCCTGGGATTACTACGCAGTGCGCTCAGGACATTGGTTTTTTGATATGAGCCAAGTTGTTGGTATCTATGGACCTTCAGGAATTCCACTCGAAGAGTTCCTCTTTTTCTTTATTGTTCCTCTTGCGGGATTGATGACAATTGAAGCGGTTCGCGCTGTAAAAAAGCAGTGGATTTTCGGAGATGAACAATGACCTACACACAATTGGCTCTATTGATGACAGTGTTCGCGATTTTATTTGATCTCTTTGTGACGCGCTCAAAGATGGTGACTCGAAAGAGTTTTTGGAACGCCTACTCGATCATGCTTTTCTTTCAACTCATAACTAATTGGTGGCTAACTTCACGAGGAATTCTCACGTACGACGATGATGTCATTATCGGAACTCGTATCGCAGCTGCGCCGATAGAAGACTTATTCTTTGGTTTTTCGATGATCACTGTGACAATTTCACTATGGATCTACTGGGGCAAGAAAGGCGTTCAGCGCAATTAGATATTATGATTTTGCGATCTCTACAACGTCGTTTGCACCTGATTGCTTCAAAGAAATCCTCACACCATCTGATATCACCGATTCACCCTCTCGAATTAGCCACTCTTGATAGTACTTTTCGGGGTTTAGCTTTGAAGCAGGCAAACTAGCATCGATAATCCGTTCACTCGCACTTAGATAGAATGCCCATTTTTCGTATTTGGGATTATTTCCATTGTCTAGGCCACTGCCATTGAATTCTTGACTTCTATCAGTTACCACTGATGTATTAATTCGATAAACAAAAATTCCGCGCATAGAATCGGGCCAACCAGAAGACAAGCCCTGTGGTCTTCTAGACTCAACAACCAAAGCCTGCTTCTCAGAAATTGGAATAATTAAAATTCGATATCCCGTTTGGACATCTTCGAGCGGACGAAGGTAGATAACGCTCTGGTTCAACTTCGTTTTGGGAGCGCAGAAGACTTCATCATCCGTAATCCAACCTAATTTGAATTGCTCCCATGCATCCAGCATTAGGGAATAACTTGCTTGGCTCTGGCCAACTCCAGTATCCAGGCCATTGCCGGGAGCATGAAGCGTTAAGCCTAGGTCATGTAGTGATTCGTGAATCCACTGGCCAGCCCAATAATATGGATATTTTTTAGCAAATAACTTCGCAGTTTCATGTTGTGGCACGCCATAGAATTGATAATTCAGGATTTTTGTTCCTTGCGAAGTTCTTATGGAAACATTTCTTCCTAATTGAGCGCTTTGAAGTTTGCTTTTTTGTGAGTCTGGAAAGTGAATCATGAATGTATTTACTTGATCCCAGGTAAATGAATCGCCAGTGAGGTTTATGAATTGTTGCGCTATATCGGGGTGGTTTCCGTAATTGGCATTTGTTAGTTCATACTCAGTAGATGGCTTTGGTGCGCGAAACCATCGATCGAGGGTTTGAAGTTCTACTTTCAATTTTCCACGAGAAACATCAGAGAACCATTGAATAAAAAATTTCTCTTGGGCTCGAACCCGTATTAGGTCCTCTTGACTGCCTGGTGCGTCTGGGAAATCTACAAGGAAAGTTACGAAGCGTGCCGTACCACTCGTTGGAAGTGTGGCGCCTTGCAAAGGAAAACCATTATTTCTCTCATAATGGTTTAAATTTAACGAAGTATTCTCTCTTTTATCTGACAATTTACATTCTTCTGCTTTTGCAAGTGGGTCTGATTGAATATAGCTTGGTGCTTTCGATGGAACTGTTGCACTCGGTGACGCGGAGGCGTTTGGATTAGATGTAGCTTCTACTGGGGAAATTATCGAAGGAGGTGAAGCGCTTGGAGAATTCGTTGGCTTAGTCTGCGTACTTAAAACAGACACACCTTTACTCCAAATCAATTGTTTGCCCACTTTTGCACAGGTATATTTTTTTCCTGCGTAAACTGTGGTTTGACCAGATTTTGAACACTTCGTGCCGGGCTTTGGCGGGGTTGCAGCAAATGTTTGTACAAGGCTCATCATAAGTATGAAGATGATTACGGGCATGGTCAGCCTACTCTTCACTTTTAAATAGTAGCGAGTGATTTTCTGGGCGCGGAGTATTTGACTGGACTAATTAACGCGCGGCATGCGCCTGAAGCCAGGCTGGAAAGGCGACGGATGCGCGTCTGAAAGTCGAAGTTTTGGCTCGCTTCTCAAAAACGTTGTAATCGATTTTCTCTACTTCATCGACAATTCCGCAATACAACTCACTTGCGGCTCTGATGCATGGCCGAGAATCGGGTGATAGAAGTTCGATGCCAGCATTCGCCTCTTGTTGCAAGGTCTTAACACGAGCGATTTGGAATTTGAGCGCTTCAATAATCTGTGGCGTAAGAACTCTTTTTTCGAGCATCTCTCGGGAAACCCCAAATTGCTTCAATTCCTGCAGCGGAAGGTAAACCCGGCCCCGATCTAAATCCTCACCAACATCACGGATGAAATTTGCAAGTTGAAAGGCGATTCCTAGTTTCTCGGCAGGTATTAGGGCATCGGATTTATTATCTTTCACTGTTCCAAGCACGTGAACCATCTGAAGTCCAATTACTGCTGCAGAACCATATACATACTCCATGAGGTCTTCATATCTTTCATAACTTGTAACGGTGAGATCCATGGCCATGGAGTGTAGAAAAGCCTCAAAGTATGAAATGGGGATATTGAATCGTTGGACTGTATCAACGAGAGCTCGCCCAATATGGTCATGACTTCTACCATTGGCAATATCTTGCAAAAGTTGATCGCTCCAACGTCGAAGCACATCACTTTTCTCCGTAGGAGAGAGTGTCGAAGAGAGATCATCAACGATTTCATCGGCATAACGTGCAAAGCCGTACAGTGCATGCACATGAGGACGTTTTGCTTTAGGCAGAAGCAGTGTGGCTAAATAATATGTTTTGCCATGTAATGAGTTTAGTCGTTTACATTCCTTATAAGAATCTCGGAGCGCAGAATCGGTAATGCCTGCGGCAGTTAATTCGTCCATAGTTAACGAACAGGTCCGACGATTCTTTCCGCAGCGAGGCGACCGGAGATAAGAACCATAGGGACTCCGACGCCAGGTTGAGTTCCACTTCCCGTGAAAACAACATTCTCAAATCCGGCTGCCATGTTTCGTGGTCGGAAAGGTCCAGTCTGGAAGAAGGTGTGCGCACTGGCGAATGGAGCGCCACGTTCGAGCCCCATTGCTTCCCACTCTAGAGGAGTTGTTACATGTTCGACTTCCACTGAGTTAGCAAAGTCGGAGTAGCCGCGTTCTTCCATAGTTCTGTACATCTGATCTTTATAAACATTCTTCATCTTCTTCCAATCAATATCAGCATCGAGATTGGGAGTAGGGAAGAGAATGTAATAACTATGTTTATTTTTTGGAGCAAGAGAAGGATCATCTTTTGAAGGAACCGTCACAAGCAAACTCGGATCAGTCATTAAAGTGCGCTTTTTGATTAGTTCATCAAAGACGCCATCCCATGATTCCCCAAAGTGAATATTGTGATGGGCGAGGTGGTCATAGCTCTTGGAAGACCCTGCCAAAATAGTCACGCATGAAGGTGAGTAATTCAAACGTTTAATTGAAAGTGGAGTCTTGCCCAGTAGGTCGCGCCACGCCACAGGCAAATCAGGATTAAGTACGACTACATCACATTCGATTCGCTCACCGCTAGAAGTAATGACTGCTGAAGCTCTTGCGCCACGCTTCTCAATCTGTTCAACTGTTGTGTTGTAATTGAAAGTTACGCCATGTTTTTCTGCTGCGGCAGCGAGCGCCCTCGGTACTGCATGCATTCCGCCCTTAGGAAAGAAGACTCCATTTACAGAGTCCATGTATGCAATCACGGCATATATAGCAAGTGCTTGTTGTGGTGAGACTCCCGCATACATCGCTTGAAAGGAATAAACCTTCTGAGTTCGTGGATCTTTAAGGAATTGGGAGACCTTTGGGGCTAGTCGACGGAAACCGCCGAGTGCGATTAATCGCGCGAGATTCGGAGTTAAAAGATTGAAAGGGGTATCGATATTCTTATCGATGAAATCATGCATTTCATACTTATAAAGCTTCGTGACGAAATCTACGTAACGTCGGTAGCCCATTGCTTCATCGGCTCCGATTACTTTTTCAATCTCGGCTTCCATTTGTGATGTATCAGCATGTACATCAAGTTGTGAGCCGTCAGCATAAAAAGCGCGATAAAGCGGTTGAAGTGGAATAAGTTCAAGCCAATCTTCAAGCTTTTCTCCAACACAACTTAGCGCATCATTGATGAGATCCGGCATCGTAAGCACAGTCGGTCCCGTATCAAAGGAGTAACCTTCTTTATTTAGAAGGCCATTTCGACCACCGGGAACCGATTCACGTTCAATCACTGTGACTTTTCGGCCGGCACCTGCGAGTCGCAATGCAGTGCTCAATCCTGCAAGCCCAGCGCCAACGACAATGACGTGATCGGTTTTACCTTTTACTGTGCGCAAATTAGACGCTCCGTTGAGTGGCTATTACTGACATTTCCTCGAGAACCGTGCGAATCTTCTCGTCGATAGGGGATTGTCGCAACGCAGAAATAGATTCCTGAGTCAAAGTTGTGATGAGCTTCTCAACTTCATCAAGAGCGCCAGTTTTAATGATGATTTCTTGGACTTGAGCAACATCGCTTTCGGCCAGCAAGGAATTTCCCAGAGCTTCAGTCATTGTCTTTCTCTGTGATTGATCGGCATTTTCCATGGTGACGGCAATCAATACAGTTCTCTTTCCTTCGCGAATATCATCGCCAGCGGGTTTACCAGTAACTTTCGGATCACCAAAGACTCCAAGAACATCATCTCTTAATTGGAAGGCTTCACCAAGTGGCAGTCCAAATCGAGAATATGCGTCGTTAAATTCTGGCTTGCCGGCAAGGGCGGCACCGAAGTGCAGCGGTCTTTCAATCGAATATTTCCCTGATTTGAATCGTGCAACTTTGAGTGACCGCTCTACGCTTGTGGTGGCGAGCGCACCTTCAAGTACGTCAAGGTATTGTCCAGCCATCAATTCATCACGCATATCGGAGAAAACGTCTTGAGCGCTGATGAATTCTTCACGACTAATTCCAGATTCCACCAATAGGCGATCTGCCCAAACCAAAGCTAAATCTCCTAGCAAGATGGCGGAAGCCAATCCAAATCTTTCCGAGTCACCTTTGTACGACTGATCATCATGAAGCGATTGGAATAATTTATGAATCGCGGGTTTGTTGCGCCTGGTGTCTGAACCATCCATCACATCATCATGAATCAGGGCGCAGACATGAACTAGCTCCAGCGCGGTGCAAGCGCGCAAAACTTCGTGGCGAGGGGAGGCTCCAGTTCCCAGATAACCCAAGAATGCAAAGATGGGCCGAAATCTTTTACCACCGTCTGTGATGAAATCGCTCATAGCAGAGGCAACTGGTTGAAGTTCAGAACCGATATCCGTCAGCGCTCGACTTCTAGCCTTGGTAAATTCATCGAGAATCGAATCTATTGAAGCTCGTAACTCGGTTAATTCTTGAGAAGCCACGGCGCAACGGTACCCTCCCGCTATATGTCTAGCGCGCCCACATTCTCAGTTGAGTTCTTTCCGCCCAAAGATGAAGTGGGCGAAACTCGCTTATGGAACGCTCTTGATGCCCTCAATGAAGCGTCGCCTGATTTCGTCTCTGTGACATATGGCGCAGGCGGATCCTCTCGTGATCGAACAATTCGATGCACAACCGAAATAACCTCACGCACGGGTATTCCCACCATTGCTCACTTAACTTGTGTTGGTTCGAGCAGAGTTGAATTAAAGAACATCCTAAATCAATATGCGTCATCGGGAATCAAATCAATTCTTGCACTACGAGGCGATCCTCAAGGTGGCCCTCGTGCGCCGTGGGTTCACACTACAGATGGCTTCAATCATTCTGATGAACTCGTTTCTTTGGCATCTGCTGAAGGTTTTGAAGTCGGTGTTGCAGCGTTTCCTGATGGACACCCAGCATCGCTAGGAAATTTCAAACAAGATATCGATGTCCTTCTCGAGAAAGAGCGAAGAGGCGCAACTTTTGCGACCACCCAATTCTTCTTCGAGGCTGAGCGTTATTTCCATCTCGTGAATCAACTGCAGGAACGTGGATCACGCCTCTCGATATATCCAGGCGTGCTTCCGATTACAAACGTGTCGCAACTAAAAAGAATGGCGGAACTTTCTGGAACACCCATTCCTTCAAAAATAGAAGATCGGATTAGTTCCGTCGAGAATAATCCAGAGAAAGTTCGTGAGATTGGCATCGACTTGGCAACGTCCTTATGCCGTGAGCTCCTGGATTTTGGAGTTCCTGGAATACATTTCTACACAATGAATTCCGCGAAATCGACCCTGGAAATTGTGAAACGCATCGGACTTAGACCATGAAGCAAGTGATGAGTCGAAGTGATTTTTTTCAGCAATGGAGCTCACTCCACGGCAATGCGACGATCACTGGGGTGGTTCGGGGCTGGCTCACAATAAGTTACAAGACTTGTCGAATACTCCTTAGATTACGGCTCACTCCTAATTCACTTACGCTGATGTCGCTGATATTTGCGGGCCTATATCTGAATTACATCGCCACTGATTGGGCCATTGCTTTCTTGGTGTTATCGCTAATGGCAGACGGCCTTGATGGGACTTTAGCGATAATTTCTCATCGAATCACTCGATTTGGCGCCGCTCTGGATTCCATTGTTGACCGAGTCGTTGAGGCGCTATGGGTTATTGGTCTGTATCAACTTGGTGCGCCATTGATGTGGGTATTGATTGCTTGGGTAGCTTCATTTACTCAGGAATATATGAGAGCTCGTGCGGGTGGTCTTGGAGTTCATGAAATTGGAGTTGTAACTATCTCTGAAAGACCAATCCGAGCCAGCATGATCTTTATCGTCTTGATAGGTCGCAGTTTTGATATTCAAATAGCAGAATTAGTTTCAATTATCTGGGCCGCGACACAAGTTATCTCAGTTTTTACTGTTCTACGTTTTCTTCGACCGCTGCTGCAACAATCTCAGCGCTAATTCCTACAAGTGGCAATCCGCCACCTGGGTGTGCCGAACCTCCTACACAGTACAAATTCTTTATTGGTGATCTGTTTTTTGCGCGCAGGAAAGCTGAGCGAACGCCATTGCTAGATGTTCCGTAAATAGACCCACCTGGGGCATTGGTGCTACTTTCTAAATCAGCGGGAGTTCGAATCTCACAAACTTCTAATCGAGAGCGAATCTCTAATCCCTTTTTCTCTAGTGATTCAATGATGTGTTCTGCATAAGTTTCCTTCAATCCTGGTTTTGTCCAATCACATCCATTGAGCGGTTCATGTCGAGGCGCATTTATTAAAACAAACCAACTTTCATGTTCGTTATCGGGCCTCATGGCGTTATCGTGAGGATTGCAGATATAGATGGCTGGATCTGGCACCGGCTCTTTTCTCTTAAAAATAGCATCAAACTCATCGTCATAGTTCTCAGGGAAATAAACTGTGTGATGATTGAGATCGGACTTTCCTTTTAAGCCGAGTAGCAAACTGAATCCTGATAGTGAGGGAGTGGATTTAGATAGGGAACGACGTGGCGATTTCGTTTGAGGTAGAGGGTCAACAAGTTGGTTATAGACTAATTGAGCGTCGGCATTAGCAATAACGATATCGGCTGAAATCACGCCTCCGTCAGATAATTCAATCCCCGAAGCAATTCCATTTTCAACAATAATCTTTTTCACTCTTGTATTCAGATGTAGTTCGACACCAAGTTCACGGATACGTTCTTCAAGTGCGATGGGGAGCTTTCCCAACCCTCCTTCAATATGCCACGCGCCAAACGCTTCTTCAACGAAAGCAATGGTCAATAACACGGCTGGAACTTTTCTGGGGTCTGAACCGGTATACGTTGCATATCTATCAATAATTTTTCGTAGATAAGGATTAGTCGTATACGAGGAGGTGAGAGCTCTCAGCGACTTTAGTGGAGAAATAGTTCTTAAATCTTGTAAGAATGTAGGTCGCTGCAACAACTGGAGCGGGGACCGTAACTCACCTTCGATAAAAGATTCTCGCGAAGCTTCCCACATTGATTCAGCACGCTGAAGTAATGCGTGCCAATTCCGTCCCGCTTCTTCTCCCAATACTTCCGATATCGCCGCAACGGTGCCGTTGTGAGAGAGATTGGGAAAAACTATCTTGGTCCCATCATGGAAAATATATGTGAAGGCAGGATCTACTGGCTGAAGTGTGAGAACGTGCTCAAGTCTGCTGCCAGTTTTCAAAAAAAGATCTCGATAGACCGCGGGTAACGTTAGAAGAGATGGGCCAGTATCGAATGCGTAACCATCAATTTTCTCTGTCCGACACTTTCCACCAGCAAAACTTGAGGCTTCATAAATTGAGACGCTATGACCTTTTTTCGCTAAGCGAGTTGCAGTCGCAAGTCCGCCCATTCCTGCGCCCACGATGACGATCTTCTTAGGAGACCTTGTTGGTCGGTGATGGCTCATACCGTTCTGCCTCGCCACTGAAGAGTTCCATTCATCTTTCGGTACCACGAGAGAGCGATGAGGTAAATCCAGAGAGCTGCACTTAATGGATGCAGAAAAGCGGTGCTTAAAGTCGATCGAGTTTTCACTCCCACAAGAATTCGAGTCCCTACGAGGGCAAAGTAGCCAAACCAACCATTGAGGTTTCCCGAAAGTCCTGAAAGTAGCGGGAAAATTGAAGTGAGTATTAAAAGTAAGGTAGCAAGAAGAGCTCCAAGTGGATTTCCAAAGGCACGCCATTGCGACTTCGAATATCCTTCAAAGAGTTCTTTTCCTTGAGAGTACATTCGACATTCTGCAATTGCTGATGCTTCGGCTACGTGCCCCTTAAAGCCAGACTTAATCAGGGAGCGAGCGAGTTCTAGATCATCTAAGACCTCATTCTTGATTGACTCGTGTCCGCCAGATTTAATGTAAGCGTCCTTCGTAACAATAAAGAATTGGCCATTGGCAACAATCATTGATGGCTTTCTTAGATTCTCAGCAAGACGAAGCGGCAGAGTCGAAAACCACGACCATTGCAGAAGAGGTTGAGAAAGGCGTTCGATTAATGAAATTGCTATTTGTCGTGGATATGGAGAGATAAAACTCCATTTCCATTTATTCATAGAATGAATTGAGGAATTAACTGCTGAAGAATGGAGACGGACATCAGCATCAACAAAGACCAATATATCTCCCCGAGATTTCAATGCGAGTTGGTGACATGCGAAGTTTTTGCCCAACCACCCATGAGGTAAATTCTTTCCTTGTATGTAGCTAAATCGCGGATGAGAAATGCTTTGAAGTATTTCATCGGTGCCATCGTCAGAACCATCATCAAGTGCGATCACTTCATAATCACTGAGGTGGTTCTGATGCAGAAGGCTTTCGATCACTTGACTAGCGTTGTTAACTTCATTTCGCAGCGGAACTAGAATAGAAACTGAGGAATCTACTTCCTCAAGATTGTGGGCCGAAATACGCCTCACCAGCAGAAGATTGGAGAGGCAGATCGCGGCTATTAACAAAACAAGTAGCGAAGAAACCCCTTGAGCCCAATCAAGCATTAGTCTCGACGGCCAAACTTCACTGAAATGAAATAGCTGATGACAATCAAACCAAGTGATAGTCCGCCAATAAAAGCAACTCCGGGGCGATTAAAATAAAATAGATTCGCAACGACGCCACCAATCCAGGTCCAAGCTAGAAAGAATTCTGGAACGGCTCTGCTGTAACCAAGAGAGCGCCGTTCTTTTGGTAGAGCTATATTGAGTAATGCCATCAAACCCATTCCCGCGAGCAACCAACCAAAAGCATTGGAGAGTGGTATTTCTGGTTGGAATGGAACTGTCCTTCCGGAAATCTCCCACGTCCAACGACTTGCTGAAACCATCTGTGGATCTAGGAATAAATCCCATGCCATTAATCCATAACCACCGACAAGGAAAACTAATTTCGGTGCCAACCTACGCGCCGCAATGAAGATCGGATGCGCCATCATCACCCACGCAAAAGGCACAACAAGCGGGACGCCATAAATCTGATAAGCCAACGTTGGCGAATATTCATAACTGCCGAATGGCCAAGCTGTTCGCATTCCGATTTGTTCGATTAAAAGAGCATAAAAGAATGTGATGAATAGGAATCTCAGCGCATAGTTCCATCCATATGCGAAGAGGGCATGGAGCAACATTGCTCCTGCTGCCCAATACACAGTAGCTATCGTTATGAGTCGGAGAGTTTCGCCTTCGGCAAGTGGATAAGAAATCTGAAGCGCAAGTGCAACTGTTAAGACGGCGATCAGCAAAAAATTTTTAGTAGGAGAAATAGAGCGTCGCGCATCACGCCGAGGTCGGTAGTTGCGAATCGACATAAGGCAATTGTGCCTTACAAATCTCCTGAGCTTCGAGTGACCGCAAAGCGAGCAAACATCTCCTCCGCGTACCATTTTTCACGATGGGTCGCAGCGATTGCTGCTTTATGAGCCTCACCCCGATATGCGAATTGGCGAACCGCATCTGCAGAACTCCATAAAGAGAAAGTTCCCTGAAGTCCGATGGGCGCTTCTCCAATGCCGATTGCGGCAATCAGACCATTGGAATTGTGAAGACTGGAGGTAACTGGTGGAACTGATCTCCAGAAAACCAAGTTCTTACGCCATTTAATTCGCGCACGAGTAATCGCAGCAATTGAACCGCTCCAATTCGAATCAGCACTTTCAACTCCAGCAAAAGGTTCTTTTCTTGACCATGATCCATGGACTGAAATCGGAATCAAGTCTGCGGAGAATTCCGAAATCGCTTTTTCTCGCCACCGTTTAACGATTGCGGATTCGTTCATATCAGATTGGCTTTCTTGTTTCGTGACAATGAGAAGTCCCCACCGAAGTGGATCAGCGTCGCGCGGTGTAAAAGTTTCACCTTTGCCAGCACCTAACAATTTCCAAAAGGAAATACTTTCTATCCGCCACAAAGTTATTCGATCAAGAGCCATACGTGCGATCGCCCACGGTATGTGGCGACGACGGATTTTCCAGAAGTAAATCTGAATCATGAGGCAAGTGCGACAGTCTTCTTAATTTCATCAATAACATCTAAGGGAGAATCCCACATGGGTGCATGTCCAGTGTTGGGAAAGATGATCCACTTTGCGTGGCTAGGGGCAACCGAACGTTCTTGGCATGTTGTTGCAGGAAGCGTCCGATCTGTATCACCAAAAATTATTGTGACTGGAACTTTTTCAGGAATAAAGCTGTCGAAACGCTTCATTAACATTCCGTCCCAAGCTGGGTAATAACCTTCTGCAGTTGACATGGCCATCGTGGCATCAAGACAGAGTTCATAACTGAATTCTTTCCATCGTGGGCTTACATCAAAAAAACCTAATTTGCGGGCCGCTTCAAAGTGAAGCGCAGTCGGCGCCAACTTCGCTGTGTAACGCGCAAGGAAACGAGCGACCGCTGTGCCGGGGTAGCGAGCGTTATAAGGGTTTAGCCATAAGCCAGCCGGAGCAATTCCGATGAGTGAGCGAACTCGATCTGGTGCAGCGCTGCTCATCTCTAATGAGACCCAACCACCGAGTGAATTACCAGCAAGGTGAAATCGATCAATCCCTAGTGAACTCAACTGCTCAAGAACATATGTTCCCAAAGAATGAGGATCCATGGGTTGGCCTTTGACATAGGGAGTTTTTCCATGGCCAGGTAAATCAACTGTTATAACGGTGAAATCTTGATTCAATTCATACCGGATAGGTTTCCAGGCGGTACTAGCTGATCCCATTCCATGAATGAGAACTAGCGGTTCTCCAGTTCCAGATATTTCGTGATGTAGTGGATACATCTAATCGCCAACTTTTGCGGGCGTGGCACCTGTTGCTCGTTGTAGTTCCGAGAAGCTCGTGGGAAAGACCGCGTGCGGATGTCCGGCTGCGGCCCAGACAATGTCATATTCATTGAGCGCTTCATCTATAAGAGTTGTGTGGGGGAGATTTATCCATCCAACTGGAGCGACGCCGCCAACGGAATAACCTGAAACTTCTTTCACGTAATCTGCATCAGCGCGCCCCAATTTTTCAACACCAAGAAGTGAAGCAACCATTGCAGTATCAACACGATGACGACCAGAAGTTATGACAAGCAACGCAGTTTCGTCTGGAAGCTTAAACACAAGCGAGGATGCAATTTGTCCAACCTGGATTCCAAGTGCGGCTGCGGCATCGGCTGCGGTACGCGCGCTGTCGGCGAGCACCGTAATTTTTCCGGGCATCTGATTTTTGTTGAGCGCTGCCTGCGCACGTTGCACAGCAGCTTTTTCTAGGACGCCATCCATAAGTAGTGATTCTAGAGAGTTGTGATGAGATCCTTTACTAGCGACTTGATCTCATCGCGAATTGGCCGGACCGCATCAACTCCTTGTCCAGCAGGGTCATTCAATTTCCAATCCAAATATCGCTTTCCTGGGAAGAAAGGGCATGCATCTCCACAACCCATAGTGATGACGACATCGGATTGTTCGACCGCCGACGTCGTAAGTACCTTGGGAATTTCCTTGCTGATGTCGATACCTTCTTCCAACATAGCCGCTACAACCGCGGGGTTAATCGAACTAGCGGGGGCAGATCCAGCACTTCGTACCTCCACCCAATCTCCGGCAAAGTGAGTCAAATATGCCGCCGCCATTTGAGAACGACCCGCATTATGAACGCATACAAAAAGTACAGACGATCGCTTAGTCATTTTTCTCAGCTTTCCATAAAACAAGTGCAATCAGCGCACCAATGATTTGAGCAAGGATAAATGCGTCGACAGAGCTAAGTTCGATTCCAGCTGGAGCTTCGGTGAGCACTCGCGAGATTGTGACAGCGGGATTAGCAAAAGATGTTGACGAGGTGAAGAAGTAAGCTGCAAAAATCCAGAGAGGAATCAGCTTCCATGCGCTCTTCTCATTCGATGAAAGTGCGAGATAAACCAGACCGATGGTTGCGACAATCTCTCCTATAAAGAGTCCGGTGCCACTTCGCTGCATTGAACTTGAGCCAATAATGTCGGATGAAAACATTGCATTTGCTATGAGTACACCGATAACAGCACCTACAACTTGTGCGACAGAATATGAAATAAATTCTCCAAAAGTGGATTTCTTCAGCAACCACGATGTCAGCGATACGACAGGGTTGAAATGAGCACCGCTTATGGGCGCGCCGACTTTAATAATAATTGCCAATACGGCAGCCGTCACCGAAGCATTAATCAATAATCCCAAAGCCCAATCCGCCTTGAGGTATGAAGCCATAAAAGATGAACCAACAACAGCAATAAGCAAAGTTACGGTACCGATAAACTCGAATGACAATTTTCTTATGTTCATGTGACCACCCAAGTTTCTAATAAGGTAAATAATGCAATGGCAAAAACGAAATATGCAAAGGAACGTTTCAATGTGACGGGGGAGAGGCGAGAACTATGGTGGGATGCGTATCGCGAGACCATGAGAGCAACGAGGGCAATAATTGAAGGAATGAGCCAATTAACTTCATCCCAATGTCTGAAGTGGGCGAAGAATCCAGTCAACGTGTTGATCATGATGATGAAGAGTGATGTTCCCGCTGCTTTTGAGGGCGCAACGTTGTAAAAGAGAATCAATATTGGAATTGCCAAGAAGCCGCCGCCGATTCCAAATAATCCAGTAAGCGCACCGATAACGAGCGAAATCACAATGAGAGCAATCGGAGAAACTTTTCGCTCAGTAGATTGTGAAGGTCCAGGAATCAACATCGAAAGACCGGCCGTGACTAGGACGAGTGCAAAACCCGTCAACACAACTTTCTCGGGAATCTGCGGGAGAAAGTAAGCGCCAGTGAGATTTGTAGTTAGGCCAATCGCCCAAATCACGAGCGCTTCTTTAATAAGAATTTCGTTCCGCCGTAACTTTGGCAAAGCTCCTGATGCTGCCCCGACGAACACGACAATCAAAGATGCGGTTGTTGCGGCAACTGGAGTTAATCCAAAAATATAGATAAATGCCGGTACTGCCAGCATGGAACCACCAGCTCCGACATATCCGAGTACAGATCCGATTCCAATTCCACAGGCGATAGCGAGCAGGATCTCCACTCTCACACGGTATCGGTATAAAAAAGAAAAACCCCTGCGCGACTACTCGTCACACAGGGGTTTCACCCAGATTTAACTAGAGGTTAAAGAAACCTTCAGTAATAGAAGGGCCGAAGTCAACACCTGAGCCAACGAGGACAAAGATGATGAGCGCAGCGCCAGCTAGAGAAAGATTCTTGAAGAAGCTGATTGTCTCGTTCTGCTTCGCTTGTGGATCTTGAAGAGTCCAGAAGTTATGCATCATGAATGCGGAGAGAATGAGGAAGATTGCAAGAAGCAGACCACCGAGATCTGCATAGACGCCGAGAGCGACGTAAAGGCCACCGATGACGAGCATCAGGCCTGTGACGATGACCGAGAGTTTGGCAGCGGGGACTTTCTTGAATTGCGCATAGCCGGTCATTGCTTCGAGCTTGGTGAGGTGGGCGATACCTGAGTTGATGAAGAGGAGCGCGAAAAGTACGCGACCAATCACAAGGAGGATATCCATGGGTTCCTTTCGTAGGGGTACAGAATTAGTTGAAGAATAAACCAATTTTATTGAAATTTCAACTAAATCGGCGTGTCGGCAAAGAAAAACCGCGCCCCAGAAGAGGCGCGGTTTTTCTCTAGTTTGTTAGTTAGCCAACCTTGGTGATGCGGCCATCAGCCTTAGGAGTCTGAGTGACTCGCTTTGCGGCAAGATCAGCCTTAATTCCATCTACCAAAATATCTAGCAGCAATTTGCCAGGGAATTTAGCGGTAGAAGGATTGAGCATCGTGTAGCCGTCGCCACCGTAAAGCATAAAGTCATTGGTAGCTACGGTGTAGGTCTTAGCATCCTTAGCGATCGCAGTTCCATCAACTCGTGTTACAGCAGTAATTCTGGAACCAACTGCTTTAGTTGAGTCAAATGAGAATTTGAATCCGGAGATTTGTGGGAATCGACCACCAGATGGGAATTGCGAGACACCATTTTCAAGAGCAGCCCACAGTTGAGTTCCGGTGATCGTTGCAACAGCAACTGAGTTGCCGAATGGGAGTACTGAGATTGCGTCTCCTAGGGTCACATCAAATGGACCAGTAGCTCCGGCACCAGGGCGCTTATAAGTTGCATCAACAACTTTGTAGGTTGCTGCTGGGAAGGTATCGCGTAGACCGCCACCATTCGTAAGAGCAAAGTCAGTCTTCAATTCCTTCTTCATCAAATCAGCTAAATAGTTACCCATGGGAGTTTCACCAGAGCGTTCGACCGCTGGTGATCCACCACGTGGGAACAAGTCAGAAACTTGACCAATCTTTACGTCAAGCTTAGAAACAAGTTGATCCTTGTATTTCTTTACAAGTGCTGCAGCGGTCGCATCAGGAGTCAATTTCGAAATCGCAGATGTTGTGACGTTTTCGATTGAGGTTCCGACAACTTTGTTATTACCAGGGTTGAGACATACCTGAACCCGGTTATAGGAAACGCCAGCGTTGGGAACTTCCGCTACCAACGTGGTGTTTGCACGGGCATTTGCAGCAGCATTAACGCTGCTATAGAGCTGGTGGCTGTGACCTCCGAAAATAACGTCGGCACCCTTAATGCCTTTAGCGATATTGATGAGATTGCCTTTAGCGACACCATCGGCATTCTCAGACCAACCTTCGTGAATGAGAGCGACGACAAGATTTGCGCCTGCAGCTTTGGCATCAACAATTGCTTTGTTTACGCCAGCTACCGTGTTGGAGATCGCAATAGTCTTTTTCGCGCCTGATGCATCGGTGTAGTCGAGGTTGCCAGGGAAGACAACGTCTGGAGTTTCTTCAGTATTAGCGCCTACAACACCAACTTTGATATCGCCGCGATCAATAATGACATAGCTCTTTGCTGATTTTGTACCAGACTTCAAAGGCTCAAGTGAGCTGTAGTTTGAGGCAACCCACTGGAAATCAGATAGCCCAATTACTTTCTGAACATGTGCAAGGTTGCGATCGTGTTCATGATTACCAAAAGTCGATACATCGAACTTCATTGAGTTCATTGATTCAACTGTTGGAATTTCTTCAAATTGGCTTGAGATTGCTGGCGCCGCACCAAAGTTATCTCCGGTTGAGAGAGTAAAGGTTGAAGCAACTGCTTTGCGATCTGCAGCAAATGCAGTCGTGAGCAGAGCAGTTCCAGCATTTGTTGAAGTTCCTTCAATTGCTCCATGGAAGTCGCTGAGTTGGAGTAATTGAATATTCTTCAAAGATGAACGTGAAGCCTTTGCAAGACTTGTTGCGGTAAATGTTGTTGCCCATTTTGCAGGAGCGGAGAATCCGTAGGCGTTGACAGCTTGAACTGTGACATTGGCGGATGTTTGGCCTTCAAGAACTGGCAGAGTTACTGATCCTGTTGTGTTAGCAGGAAGAATTACCGGGCATGAACCTTGCCCAGCGCTAACAACATAATTTGTGACTGCAGGACTTGCTGTGACGGGATTGAACCGAACTTGGATTCCCTTGTTGGTTACATATGCCCGAACGATGGATGGAGCTGCAGGAACTGCGTATGCATCAGCGGCAGTAACTTGCGGGGAAGTGAGCACCACGAGTGCGGAGGTCGAAAGTGCGAGGGCGCTTACGACAGATGAGATTCGAAGGCGGAGGGAGCGACCCTGGGCCTTCGAGGTGGATGTATGAGTGATCACGGGCGGATACTCACACAGGATGTAGGCCAATCGCGTAACGCGAGAGTGTGGCGCGGGTGTCGCTTTGGTAACGATTTAGGTCGCTTGTGCCGTGTCGGGGGACCTCGCTAGAGTTCGAACAAATGTTCGAAAATCTAGATACCCCACGCCCCGAAATCTTTCTGGCTGGCGGTGAACCGATCGAGTTCACCCACAATGGCCAGCGTTTTCGGATTCATTCAATCCTCTCTTCGTGGCATGAATCTGGTGGCTGGTGGAACCGCGCTAGCGATGGTTTCTTCAGGCCTGATGATGGTTCACGAATTCTCTGGAGAGTCGAGGCTGCTCCTATCGGCGTAATGAAAACTTTTGAAATAGAACGTCTTGAATCAGTTCCCGATTTGCCTGCGAGCCCAAACCCTTATGGCCAACCCCCTTTTAACTTGTGGCGTATTCGTCCCACATCTCGTCCTGCATAACTTTTTTACGCCATGAGCTTTACTCATCTTCATCTTGCTAGCGGCTTCTCATTTAAATATGGCACAACCCTGCCACATCTTTTAGTCGAACAAGCCCGCGAATATGGAATGGATTCTTTAGCTTTGACTGATCGCGATGGCTTAGCTGGCGCAATTCGCTTCACCCAGAGTTGTATCGAAAATCAGATTGCTCCGATATTAGGAGTTGATATCGAGTACGAGAATCAAACTCGCATGACTCTGATTGCAACTCCTGGCGAAGGTTGGTCATCTCTTGTAAGGATTGTTACCGAACTTAAGAGATATGGCGCACCATGTAATCTCGCATTTCTTCAAGAACACTCGCGCTACACAACTCATCTTCTCGCTCTATACGGCCCTGACTCTGAGATTGGTCGTGCTCTTACTTCGCGCCGCTACGATAAATCTCTTGCTCTCTTTAACTCAACTCGCGAACTATTCCTCGACCAAGCAATCGAATGCGTCTCACATCTGGTTTATGGCGATGGACCAAAATCTACGATTCATGCCGCTCGGATGTTGGGCTTTGCGCGTGACCATGATTTCCCTGCAGTTCTCACTAATGCAGCCCGAATGCGTACTCGAGAAGATGCGCCCGTTGCTGACGTTCTTGATGCCACGCGCCACTTACTTCCACTTCATAAGAACATCATCGAACGCAAAAACGCAGAAGCCTTCCTTAAATCAACAGAAGAGATGGAATCTCTTGCTGAAAAAATCTCACTTGCTGCGGGGGAGCGGCGTTGGAAGAAGTTACTCAACACCACTCACGAATGGGCTGACCGAGCTCGATTATCGCCACGCGACGATATCGGCGTTGGCTCGATCCATTTGCCAGAGCCTCATGTAGTAGGAGCGCGCGATCACCACGAACTCACTGCCCAACTTCGCAATCGAGCAACAGCTGGCATTAACTGGAGATACGGCCACTCTCGCGCTGATGTTCACGAACGTCTCGAAAAAGAACTCTCCATCATCGAGCATTTGGGGTACGAGTCTTATTTCTTAACCGTTGCTGACATCACCGATCGCGCTCGCGCTAGTGGAATTCGAGTCGCAGCTCGCGGTAGCGGGGCTGGTTCACTGGTCTGTCATCTCTTAGGTATTTCTGGCGTTGAACCTTTATCACTTGGACTATTGATGGAACGTTTCTGCTCTCCGCTACGTAGCGCACTTCCTGATATTGATATCGATGTTGAATCAGCGCGACGTCTTGAGATCTACGATCAAGTCTTCGATGCTTATCAAGAACGGTGTGCAACGGTTGCGATGTTCGATACTTACCGTGCTCGCCACGCAATCCGTGATGTTGGCGCTGCGCTTTCACTACCTCCCATGGAGATTGATTTAGTCGCTAAATCTCTGCCACATATTCGGGCCCGCAATATCTCTCAATCGTTATCGAATTTACCTGAACTTCGTAACCTCAACCTCACTTCCTCAACCTGGAAGATGGCGATTGGTATCGCAGAAAAACTTGATGGGCTACCACGCAATCTCGCGATGCATCCATGCGCTGTCGTGATCTCTGATGGTGGTTTATATGACCGAGCCCCGATTGAGAAAAATGCCAGTAATTATCCGATGGTCCAATGGGATAAAGATGATGTAGAAGCAATCGGACTTCTTAAACTCGACATTCTCGGCGTGCGGATGCAATCTTCGTTGGCTTATGCGGTCTCTGAAATTGAGCGCACCACAAAAACCGTTGTGAATCTTGACTCCATTCCACTCGATGATAAAAAGACTTTTGAATTAATCCAATCCACCAAGACTCTGGGGCTATTCCAGATTGAAAGCCCCGGCCAGCGTGAACTTGTTGGAAAGTTCGCTCCTGAGACTTTCACTGATTTGATCATTGATATTTCACTCTTCCGCCCAGGTCCAGTGAAAAGCGACATGATCACTCCATTTCTTAACGCCCGCCAAGGTTGGGCTTCACGCGAAATATTCCATCCTGATCTGCGCGAGATTCTCGATGACACCGAAGGCGTTGTCGTCTTTCACGAACAAGTCATCGAAATCATCGCCACTTTAGGTGGAATCACACTGGCTGAAGCTGATGAGAAGCGGCGAGCTCTTGGTCATAGAGAAGGGCAACAAGAAGTCTGCGATTGGTTCTTCCCTGCTGCTACTGCGCGCGGATATCCGCTAGATGTAATCACCAAAGTTTGGGATGTATTACGCGCTTTTGCTTCTTTTGGTTTCTGCAAAGCCCATGCTGCAGCCTTCGCTCTTCCTACTTATCAATCAGCCTGGCTCAAAACTCACCATCCTGCTGCATTTCTTGCCGGAGTCCTTACTCATGAACCTGGGATGTACCCCAAACGATTGATTTTGGATGAGGTTCGACAATGTGGTCTTACCATCGCACCGATTGACATCAACCTCTCCGATCGCACATATCGCGTCGAAGGCGAAAATCAGATCCGCATCGCGCTAACTGATATCAGTGGCATCTCAAGCGCTGAAGTCGATGCCATCATCACTCATCGACCATTTATCGATATCGCAGATTTCGTACACCGTAGCAGCGTTAGTCGACCGACATGCGAAGCCTTACTTATGGTCGGAGCTTTCGATTCGCTCTACTCCTCAGAACTCAATCGCCGCGATTTATTACTACACCTCAATGATCTCTATAAATGGTCTGCCTCACAATCACTCTCACGGATTGGAGGCTCTCAACTCACTTTTGGTTTTACGCCACCACTATCAAAGACTGGCCTACCAGATTTAAAAGCATACGAACGGGTCACTCATGAAATCGAATTCCTAGGCATGGACATCTCTCATCACATGATTGAGTTTTACTCTGAATTCCTCAACCAGATCGGCGCTATCAAATCCAGCGATTTGTTACGCCAACGTTCAAAATCCTCAGTCCTTGTCGCTGGAGTAAAAGTCGCGCTCCAAACACCGCCTGTTCGATCCGGTAAACGAGTTATGTTCTTAACGCTCGATGACGGACATGGATGTAGCGATGCGACATTCTTTGAAGATATGCAACGTACATGCGCCGAGACTCTTTACAACTCAAGGCTCTTATTAGTTCGCGGCGAGATACGTCGTACTGGACCACGCGGTGTTTCTATCCGCGCCACAGGCGCATGGGAATTATCAGCTGCTTATGAAAAGTGGCGTAATCTCGCGGTTTGTGAGTGATGTGATGCCTGAACACTCCACGATTCTCCATGTAGATATGGATGCATTCTTTGCATCAGTCTCTGAACTTGATTACCCCCAATATCGTGGAAAACCATTAGTTGTGGGCGCTGGCTCACGTGGTGTAGTCCTCTCTGCAAATTACGCAGCTCGCAAATTCGGTATCCGCGCTGCTATGCCTGTTGCTCGCGCACAACGAATGGCCCCCACCGCAATCTTTATTCCGCCTGATCACGAACGATATTCCGAGGTTTCGCGACGGGTGATGGAGATCTTCTTTGAGTACACGCCATATGTTGAACCACTCTCACTTGATGAAGCTTTTCTTGATGTCACAGGATCGCGTCGTTTATTCGGAAGCGGTCGAGAGATCGCACAAGCAATCCGAAAGCGAGTATCGGATCAAGAGAAAATAACCTGCTCTGTTGGGATATCTACGACTAAGTTCATCGCTAAATTGGCATCAGGTCGTTGCAAACCTGACGGAGTGCTAGAAATCGCACACGATCGAATACTGACATTTCTCCATCCACTCCCTGTCAACGAAATTTGGGGAGTAGGTCCGAAAACAAATGAAGAACTCCAAAGATTGGGGCTACGCACTGTTGCAGATATTGCTCACACTCCAATCGAAACTCTCAAACGTGCCCTCGGTGAAAGCGCAGGAGTTGCGCTTTATGAATTGGCCTGGGCTCGTGATTATCGAGAAGTCGTTCCTGATGCGCCGGAGAAGAGCATTAGCGCAGCCGAAACGTTCTCCTATGATTTAGAAGATCGCGAAGAGATTTTCCGTGAACTGTTACGACTCACGGAACGAGCCACTCATCGTTTAAGAAAGAGAGAATTGAGAAGTAAGACAATTGGATTGAAAGTGCGCTTCTCAGATTTCACAACCATTACTCGCTCGAAGACTGTGGCGCTACCCTTCAAAGGAACGCATGAGATTTACGAGATCGCAAAGGAACTCTTTCTTGCTCTCAAAATTGATGGCGCACGAATCCGCTTGCTTGGCGTATCTCTAGAGAACCTTTCTGATGAGACTGGAGCGGTCGAACAATTAGAGCTAGGGGAGCGTGAAGTTGGGTGGCGTGAAGCTCAAGCCGCTATCGATCGAGCAATCATGAGGTTTGGACGCGGTTCTGTGTTGCCAGCGAGACTCGTTGGCGAGGATGAAGAGCCATCACGTGAAAGCCCAGACAATTCCTAGTTTCTTCACCCCGATTCGACTTTCCACAATTCCGTCGCTCTACTATTGTGGGCGCCATGCCACTTTCTGAGCACGAAAAACGTCTCTTGGCGGAGATGGAAGAAGCTCTTGCAGCCGATGACCCCCGCCTCATTTCGACGTTTAGCGGCAAGACCCCCAGTCGTTCCCGAGTCGTTGCGGGTTTTGGCCTCATCGTTATTGGAATCTTTGTTCTCTTCGGCGGATTGATCTCCCAGACGCCACCATTGGGAATTGCAGGCTTCATCCTCTCGCTGGTTGGAGCGGTCTTGGCTATCTCCAATCTCGGTGGCTTGATGAATGGGATGGTCTCCAAGGCCACCGCACCTCGCGCCCCTAAGGGTGGTCCGAAGTGGAGCGCCCGATTTGAAGAGCGTTGGGATCGACGCAACCTTGATGAATAAGTAAGTCCATATCTTCTACCCGCCTTCGTGGCGGGTTTTTTTATGCCCCAAATCAGGCAGTGGAGAGAACGCCTTGGGCCCCCGCGTCACGATGGAGTAGGGTGGTTGAAAATGGAGTAAAAGGGAGTAAAGTGGGGAATTAAGCAGAACGGGGGTTCTGCGGTTTGAGGCAAGACGGGGAGGTTCACATGTTTCTTGGCACCCATGAACCTCGTCTTGATGACAAAGGTCGATTGATTCTTCCCGCGAAATTCCGTGATGAATTGGCATCAGGATTAGTAATTACAAAAGGACAAGAACGTTGTCTCTTTGTTTTTCCAACAACTGAATTTGCTCGCATCACAGAGCAGTTAAAACAAGCGCCACTCACTGCAAAAGCAGCTCGCGATTACATGCGTGTGATGTTTGCCGGTGCGCATGACGAAATTCCAGATAAACAAGGTCGCGTCACAATTCCAAGTGGATTACGTGAATATGCAGATCTCGAAAAAGAATGCGTTGTTATTGGTGCAAATACTCGCGTTGAAATCTGGGATTCCAAAGCGTGGAAGAGCTACCTCAAAGATCGTGAAAAAGGATTTGCCGATGTTTCTGAGGAGGTATTTCCAGGCCTCTTTTAGGGGCACATCTCTCTTGTGGCCACCGCCGACCTTCAACTAAGCGACGCCCCTTCCCCGGCGCCGTTTAACCCCCCCAGATCCGTCGGCCGGCGGTGACCAGAGGAGAGAGAAAGTTAAAAAGGAAGTTACTAAGAAATAACGAGAAAGTTGAAGGAGGGGAAGATGAAGGCGGAGCACACATCTGTGATGCTAGATCGCTGCATCACGCTTCTTGCTCCAGCAATTGAAAAATCTTCTTCACCTGTCGTCGTTGATGCCACTCTTGGATTAGGCGGCCACTCCTACGCACTCCTTGAGAAGTATCCTCAATTAAGAATCGTCGGTCTTGATCGCGACCAAAGTGCGATTTCCAAAGCTCAAGATCGTCTGAACATATTCCACAATCGGGTCACAATTATTCACGCAATTTATGACGAGATGCCTTCAGTTCTCGACAAGCTCGGTCTGACTTTTGTTGATGGAATCCTTTTCGATCTCGGAGTTTCATCTCTACAGCTTGATCAATCAGAGCGTGGTTTTTCCTACTCTCACAGCGCGCCTCTGGATATGAGAATGGACCAGTCACAAGGAATGACAGCGCAAGATGTGCTGGACTCATACTCGCGAAATGACTTAGTAAGAGTGATTCGTGAATATGGCGAGGAAAGATTTGCGACCCGAATCGTCGACAACATTATCGAAGCTCGAAATTCCGGTGCACTTAAAAATACCTCGGATCTTGCAGAACTCGTAAAAAGAAGCATTCCTGCAGCTACTCGTCGCGTTGGCGGAAATCCTGCAAAGCGCACATTTCAGGCGCTGCGAATTGAAGTGAATCAAGAATTAGCTGTTCTTGAAAGAGCGATTCCTCGTGCTATGGAACGTCTCGCGATTGGTGGTCGGATGGTTGTGATGTCCTTCCAATCACTTGAAGACAAGATCGTAAAGAAATTCTTTGCTGCTGCGACGCAGTCTCGTACACCCCGTGATCTACCAATCGAGATTGCTGAATTAGCGGCGAAGTTTCAATTAGTTTTCCGTGGCAGCGAAAAAGCAACACCGAATGAAATCGAAGAAAATTCACGTTCCCAATCCGTCAGACTGCGTGCGATAGAGCGGGTGGCAATCTAATGGCGCTATCAGCTCTCGCACCAGCCTTTGAACGTTCGCGTAAGGCAGTTGTCAAGAAATCTTCCCAAGTTGTACTCAAACTTGTGCCCGAACTTCGACCAGTCGCTGGGCAACAAGCAACAGATAACGTGTTCTATGGAGTTCTTGCAGCGATCTTAATTACCGGATTGCTTGGTTTGCTCGGCATTAACATCCTTCTTGGAAATGATGCAGTGCGAATTCGCGAACTTAAACTTGAGGCCATCGCAATTAACGAAGACCGGGAAGCCGCGCTGCGCGAAGTTGCACGCTTATCCACTTCTGAAGCCCTCGCCGCGCGAGCTATTTCTCTAGGCATGGTTCCTAGCGGCACACCAACATTCTTAGATATCTCACCTTCAGTTAACGCCGACGCTCCAGAAAAGGTCACACCATGAGCCACTACTCACTTGTAGAGCGTCGAATCCGTTATGTCGTTGCCATATCCCTGGTACTTCTTATCGCTTTCGCGGTCCGCCTCGTTGATGTTCAAGCGGTTCGAGCAGCCGGCTACGCAAACCGCGCAGATATGGAATTAGCAAAGAAATCCATCATTATGGCTCCACGGGGCGCGATTACAGATATCAACGGTGTGGAATTTGCTCGTAGCGTGACTGCTTATCGAATTCTGGCCGACCAGGCGATTATTGATTACCCGAAGAAGTTGGCCGAACTTGCAGCCCCAATTCTTGGAATGAACGCCAGCACTCTCGAGAGAGAATTAACTGGAACTCGTCGATATGTCGTCATAAGTCAGTCTGTGAAACCAGATGTTTGGCGCAAACTTGAATCAGCAATCGATCAATACAACGCAGCCGTCTCTGAAGAGAAGAATGGCTTTGTTAAACGTCTGGCTGGATTCTTCGCAGAACGAATTTATATTCGCGAATATCCCGAAGGTGAATTGGGTGCGGCAGTGGTGGGCTTTATCAATCGTGCAGGTTTAGGTGCGGCGGGCTTGGAATACAGCATGAATTCCACCCTGGCTGGAGTAAATGGCGAATACACCTATGCAAATGCGGCTGGAACGATTATCCCTGGAACACAAAAAATCACATCGGAAGCAATTCGCGGAAACACTATTCGTTTGACAATCGATCGTGATGTGCAATGGGTGGCGCAAGAAGCAATTAGAACTGTGGTGAAGAGTTCTCGCGCACTTTCGGGAACTGTTGTTGTTATGAACCCTAAAACGGGCGAGATTCTGGCTCATGCCTCATATCCCTCTTTCGAGCCGGGAAACACAAAAGGTGTAGATCCGTATCGATGGAAGAACCCTTCAGTTCAAGAGGTGTACGAGCCTGGCTCGACAGGAAAAATAATCACGATTGCATCCGCGATTGAAGAAGGAAAAATTGCCCCGGAAACTGTCATGACAATTCCCTACAAATTGAAGAGATCCAACAAGGTTTTCCATGATCACGAACCGCATCCAGTTCAAAAGCTCACACTTGCTGGAGCGCTTGCAGTATCGAGCAATACCGGTGCTATAAAAGTTGGCGAGATGCTCTCCAACGACAAACTCCACTCGTACTTAAAGAAATTTGGAATTGCTGAAAAACCAGGCTCTGGATTACCAGGTGAAGAAACCGGAAAGCTTCTCGATGTTAGCCAATGGTCGGGGACTACCGCTCCAACAGTGGCATTCGGTCAAGGTTATTCATTGACTGCCCTACAAGCGACATCAGTCTTTGCAACCATCGCAAATGATGGAGTGAGGGTTACTCCCACCGTTATCGCGGGTGTAAGCGATGCCGCCGGTCGATATACCCCAGCAAATAAACAGAAGTCAGTGCGGGTTATTAGCGCAGATACTGCTCAAAAGATGCGATTGATGATGGAGAGCGTTGTGTCAGCATCCGGTACTGCTCCGGCCGCGGCAATTCCTGGTTATCGCGTTGCTGGAAAAACGGGAACAGCGCAACGTCATAACGATTCATGTGGCTGTTACCGTGGCTACACAGCATCATTTATTGGTTTTGCACCAGCTGACAAACCTGAATTTGTGGTTTCAGTAACGATCCAAGATCCCAAAGGCCTTCACTGGGGTGGATATCTTGGCGGACCAGTCTTCAAGAAAGTAATGAGTTTTGTATTGAAAGACCAGCACATCGCACCAACCAAGCCAGCCGAGTTTACTTATGCATTAAATGAAAAGGATTTGAAGGCGAAAATGGCAGCACAAGATGCTGCAAAGTCAAAGACAACAAATCAGAGTCGAGTTCAGAATAATGACTGAAGTGCGGCGATACGAACCTAATATCAAGACATTAGGCGAGATCGCGGCATTTCTAGGTGCAGAAATCAAGAACGTTGCTGAGTTGATTGAAATATCTGGATTATGTAGTAACTCACATGAAATCGAAAATGGCGATCTTTTCATTGCACTTCCGGGAGAGAAATCTCATGGAGGCGCATTCCTTACATCCGCTGTGGAGCGTGGTGCGAGGGCGGTTCTCACTGACATCGCAGGAAGCGAACTTTCCTCCGTTCGTGATTCTGCAATCCCCGTGTTAGTAGTTCCGAATCCGCGCTCCCAGAGCGGCTATTTAGCTGACTGGTTCCATTCCTCACCGAGTCGACAGATGTACTTGGCCGGAATAACTGGAACAAATGGCAAGACAACGACGACATATTTACTCCACCAAATCTGGCAATTTGCGCGGATCGAATCGGGCTTGATGGGGACTATAGGCATAACGATTGGTGAAGACTTTTATCCTGCGCAACGAACGACTCCTGAATCTGATGTAGTGCATAACGTCTTATCGGTAATGTCAGAAAGACACATTCGCTGTGCCACAATGGAAGTAAGTAGCCATGCACTTAACCAACATAGAGTCGACGGAGTCAGATTTTCAGCGGCAGGCTTTACTAATCTGAGTCAAGATCATCTTGATTTCCATGGCTCGATGGAGAATTACTACCAGGCTAAACGCCAGCTTTTCGAAACTCAATTATCCGAAAGCGCATTTATTAATATCGATAATGAATATGGCAAGCGTTTATCTGAAGAAATCGCTATTCCAACCTCCACGATCTCATTGCGAAATAGAAAAGCAACCTGGTATTGCGAGTCAATGACAAGTACAAAACTGGGTTGGGACTTGTCTATCCGTGGCGAGAATGGCATTTTGATTGAAGGTCACTTCAATCTCTTAGGTGAGCACAATGTTGAGAATTTACTTTTGGCAGTCTCGCTCGCGTTTCATAGCGGAGTGGATCCGATAGTTATTGGAAATGCGCTTAAGATTCTTAAGGGCGCCCCAGGAAGAGTGGAAAAAATTGATCGTGGCCAAGACTTTTCAGTTCTCGTTGACTATGCCCATACACCTGATGCAGTTAATCGGGTTTTGAATTCTTTAACGCAAGAAAGCGGGCGAGTAATAGGCGTTTTAGGTTGTGGCGGAAATCGTGATGCTGGCAAACGCCCATTGATGGGAAAAGCGCTCCGAAATGGTTGTGATATCGCAATTTTCACAAGTGACAATCCCAGAGATGAGGATCCTGGGCTGATTCTGAAGGAAATGACTGAAGGAATTGTTCTTGACGATACCGCCATGGTGATTGCCGATCGACGTGAAGCTATTGCGACGGCAATCGCTAGTGCGAATGCGGGAGATATCGTCGTGGTACTTGGAAAAGGCCATGAGACTGGTCAAGAAATTAAAGGGGAGAAATATCCCTTTGATGATCGCGATGAGCTCGAACGCGCGATTGAGGCACTTACATGATTCAGATTTCAGCCAATGAATTAGCCTCCATTATGGGTGGGACTTTGTATGGTTCTGCAGAAATGACGGTAAGTACTGAATTTCAATTTGATTCAAGAGCGATTAAAAAAGGTGACGTTTTCTTGGCCCTTAAAGGAGAATCCGTCGATGGCCACGATTTTGTCGATGATGCTTTTAATCGCGGTGCAGTACTTGCCATTGCAACAAAACAAGTCAATGTCCCATACATCATTGTCGACGATGTATTGAAGGCGATTGGCAAGTTCGCAGCTTATGTCCGCGGAAATCTCACGGGATTAAAAGTTATAGGCATCACTGGGTCTCAAGGAAAAACTACTACCAAAGACATGGTGAATTCGATTTTGGCCAATGAAGGAAAAACCGTTGCGGCGAAAGGATCGTTTAATAACGATCTCGGCGTGCCACTGACGCTTTTACGCTGCACCGATGAAACAAAATTCTGTGTTGTTGAAATGGGTGCCCGACATGGAGGAGATATCGCTGCGCTCACTCGCATTGCCAAGCCTGATGTGGGAGTGGTTCTCAAGGTTGGAAATGCGCATATCGGAGAATTTGGTTCACAAGAAAAGATTGCCGCCACCAAAGGCGAATTAATTGCCGGTCTGCAGCCTGGTGCAATCGCCATCCTCGGCACTTACGACAAATTCACTCCACAAATGCCAATTCCCCAAGGTGTAAATCGACTTACTTTCGGCGAAACTCATGATTGTTCTGTAAGGGCCGCAGATATCGAATTTCGTGGTGGCTTTGCACACTTTGATCTAGTTACTCCAGAAAGTCGCGAACCCGTGGAGCTACGCGTAATTGGTCTTCATCAAGTTTCAAATGCCCTTGCAGCTGCAGCAATTGCCCACGCGTTAGGTGTCTCAACTACTCGTATCGCGAGTGCGCTATCAACACATGTGAGCGCCAACAAATGGCGTATGGAGATTCACGAGGGCAGCGAGATGCTCCTCATCAATGATTCGTACAACGCAAATCCGGAGAGCATGGAGTCTGCACTTCGCACGGTTGTGCTCTTGACCCAAGAGCGCGGTGGAAGATCATGGGCCTTTCTAGGAACGATGCACGAGCTGGGTCCGGATTCAGCACAAATGCATCGTGACATCGGCGCACTGTCGGCCGAGCTTGGAATAGATCATCTTGTGGCAATAGCAAACGATCAATATCTAGCTCAACTTCCTGACACAAACATGACCACACACTATTTTGAGACGGTGAATGAAGTACTTCCTCTCTTAAATGAATTAGAAGCTGGCGATGTCATTTTGGTGAAAGCCTCGCGCGCTGAACATCTTGAAGTATTGGCAGACTCAATAATTGATCGCTGGAATAACGAGGAAGGGGAGCGAATATGAGAGGGATACTAATTTCGGGGGCAATCGCTTTTCTCTTCAGTTTCTTAGCCACTCCTGCATTCATCAAGTTTCTAGCTCGTCGCGGATATGGACAACAAATTCGTGATGATGGGCCAAAAACTCACCACGTCAAACGCGGCACCCCAACCATGGGCGGCATCGTTCTGATTTTCGCGACCATTATTGGTTATCTCGTTTCTCATCTTGTAACGGGCGTCGTAATGACGACATCAGCACTACTTGTTATTGGTCTGATTGTGGGACTTGGACTTGTCGGTTATCTCGACGATTGGCTCAAAGTAGTGAAGCAAAGGTCGTTAGGTTTACGAGCTCGGGAAAAACTTCTGGGACAAGCGCTAGTTGCTGGCGCATTCGGAGTTCTTGCAACTAGATTCCCCGATGACTTGGGGCTGACCCCTATGTCGGAATATCTCTCTACTGTTCGCGATACATCAATCAAATTAGGAATAGTCCTGGTTGTAGTCTGGGCAATTTTCATGGTGCTAGGAACAAGCAATGGCGTCAATCTCACGGATGGACTTGATGGGCTTGCTACGGGTGCTGCAGTCATGTCATTTCTTGCGTTTGTGTTGATTGGAGTTTGGAAATTCGGCCAACGTTGCGAAGTAGCTGCGGGAACAAACTGTTACACAGTTCGTGATCCGCTCGACCTCGCAGTCCTGGCAGCGGCCCTCGCTGGTGCTTGCGGTGGATTCCTCTGGTGGAATGCATCCCCCGCGCGAATCTTCATGGGTGATACTGGCTCACTTGCATTAGGCGGAGGACTTGCTGGACTTGCAATGACTCTTAGAACTGAGCTGCTTCTGATTCCATTGGGTGGCCTATTTGTCATCATTACATTATCTGTGATTATTCAAACTACGTATTTCAAAATTAGTGGCGGTAAGCGAGTATTCAAAATGGCGCCATTACAACATCATTTTGAACTTCTTGGTTGGGGTGAAGTTACTATCGTCATTAGGTTTTGGATCATTGCTGGACTCTGTGTTGCCGCTGGCCTTGGCCTCTTCTATGCCCAATGGGTGGTTGCATGAACCCTTCTTTTATTCAATCTCTTCCAGGTAAGAAAGTTCTAGTTTTTGGTGCGGGAGTTACAGGGGCGCCCACGATTGAATTTTTAAGAAGTCGCGGAGTAGATGTTCTAGTTGTAGATGAAAAAGTGAGCGAACCCGGAGTAGTTAATTCTCTCGTCAACCAAGAGTTAATGGATTTCTCGTTTGCCGTCGTGTCGCCGGGATGGAAGCTCCATCACCCATTCATTGACGAAGTTCGTTCCAATGGAATTGAAATTATCAGTGAAATCGATCTTGCATGGCGAACCAAATGTGAGTTGGCTCCTGATCAACGCTGGTTAGCCCTGACCGGTACGAACGGAAAGACCACCACCGTTCAAATGGCGGAAGCGATGCTCCGAGAATCTGGATTCGATGCGACTGCATGCGGCAATGTTGGATTTACGGCCATTGAAGCCGTCACTCAGACAAAATCAGAAATTCTGATTCTCGAACTCTCTTCATTTCAATTGGAATGGAGCAATGAAGCCGAATTCGAATCTGTGGCAATTTTGAATATTGCTGAAGACCATATCGATTGGCATGAAACCTTCGAAAAATATGCTGCGGCGAAGTTCAAAATCACAGACCGAGCAAAGTCGGTAATACTCAATAGCCATGATCCAGAAATTGTTACAAGATCCACGAATCTCCCACATCGGATTATCTGGTTCTCGCTCAATACTCCGGCGCCACATCAGATTGGTCTGGTTGAAAATCTCGTGGTGGATCGTGCCTTCATCGAGGATGAAGCCGAAGCGCTCTTTGAATTGAGTGATATCAAACCTGCAGTCCCTCATAACCTTTTAAACGCAATGGCTGCTGCAGGTCTGGCCCGATCGGTTGGAGCTACCTCAGAATCAATTACTAACGCTGTCAAAAATTTCAAACTCGACCATCATCGACTAGAAGTCGTCGCAGAAAAAGACGGAATCACTTGGATTGATGATTCCAAAGCCACAAATCCACATGCCGCAATGGCCGCGCTTCAATCACAGCTTTCTTCGATCTGGATTGCAGGCGGTCTTGCAAAAGGCGCTTCCATGGATGAATTGATAGAGCGATGCAAGGGACGGATTAAAGTCGCAATATTGATTGGTACTGATGCCCACATAATCGAGACCGCCTTGCGCAAGTACGCACCTGAAATTCAAATTGCGTCAATTGATCCTGGATTAAAGGGAATTGAAGTTATGCGCCGTGCAGTGTCTTTAGCTCACTTGCAAGCAAAATCGGGAGATGTAGTTCTCCTTGCTCCGGCCTGTGCTTCCATGGATCAATTTAAAAATTATGCCGAACGCGGAGATTTTTTTGCGCAGGCGGTAAAGGAGAAGATTGGTGAGTAATTCAAAATTGCTATTTTCACGACCTGCTTCGGCTTACTACTTAATATTGGGTTCGGTTGTTGCGTTATCAGCTCTTGGCCTGGTCATGGTTCTTAGCGCCTCTTCCGTCAAAGCGCTTACGGAATCGGGGAATTCCTTTGCCTACGTGCTCCGACAAGCGATGTTTCTTGCGCTATCCGTAGCAATGACCTGGGTTGCGATGAAGCTTCGAGCCGAACTATGGAAGCCAATCGCCCAGACAGCGTTGTTGGTTTCGTGCATTCTTTTAACTCTGCCACAAATTCCTGGCGTTGGAAAAACTGTTGGTGGAAATACCAACTGGATTGGTATTGGTAGTTTCACAATTCAGCCCAGTGAGTTTGCCAAAGTAGGGATAATTTTGTGGTGCGCGATGCGACTTCGTATTCACGATCAAAGAGCGAGCCAAGGAGAAGAGAGCAATCCCGCCAAACTTGTTGTTCCGGGTATTGCGCTGGTGATGATTCTGATTCTGTGGGGTCGCGATCTAGGAACAGTAGTCGTCGTTGCCGGAATTGTTGGTGGAACTCTATTTATCTCGGGAATCTCAATGCGAATCATTGGGGCGCTCGGCGTTGTCGTAGGACTTGGCTTTGCGAGTTTAGTTTTGACTTCAAGTAATCGAATGAATCGCTTCTCTGCATTCTTCGATCCATTTGCAGAAGCAAACTACAAAGGCGTCGGATGGCAACAAGCACATAGCATTATGGGTCTTGCTTCTGGCGGTCCACTGGGAACCGGCCTTGGGAGCAGCAAACAGAAGTGGGGAAATCTTCCTGAAGCGCATACCGATTTTATTTTCTCTGTCATTGGAGAGGAATTGGGCCTGCTTGGAACACTTGCCGTTCTTGCGCTCTTCGCACTACTCATTCTTGGGATATTTCGAGTTGCACTACGAGCGGATAATTCGTTCGAACGATATGCCTGTGCTGGCATTGGTTGCTGGTTTGCGGTTCAAGTCATTCTTAATATTGGAACCGTCATCAGCGTTATCCCCGTTGTGGGCGTGACACTTCCATTTATTTCCTACGGCGGATCATCGCTACTAGCGACATTCGTCGCCATTGGATTTGTACTTGGCGTATTGCGGCGCGACCCCGAAATCGCCGCTGAGATTCGCGAACGTAAATCGGTCCGATCTGCGAGAGGATAGACCTTATGTCGCATCGCTTCATCGTGGCGGGTGGAGGCACCGCAGGACATATCGAGCCGGCCCTCGCAGTCGCAGATGCTCTCGTCGAACTCGATTCCACTGCAATCTGTGAGTTTCTTGGAACAGATGGCGGGTTAGAAAAATTACTGGTCCCAAAGCGCGGCTATAGATTGCGAACTATTCCTAAAGTTGTATTGCCGCGGAAGATTTCGCTATCGCTCCTCACATTTCCCTTGCGATTGACCGCTGCAATTGGAAAGACTTTTCGCGAGATTCGTGGAGCGGATGTAGTGATTGGATTTGGGGGATATGTAGCGGCTCCTGCGTATGTGGCGGCTTTCTTTCAACGAATCCCCATCGTCATTCATGAGGCAAATGCAAAACCGGGGTGGGCAAATAGACTGGGTCGAAAATTCGCCCGGATAATTGCGGTCAATTTTTCAGATGTGCAACAACAATGGCCCGGTTCAATTCTGACCGGAATGCCCATTCGTAAGTCTCTTGAGAGCTTAGTCTCGCTTGGCAATCGGGAAAGTTTTAGAAAATTACATGCTGAATCATGGGGCTTTAGCCCTGAACTACCGATTGTTGCAATTTTTGGGGGTTCTCAAGGTTCAGCGCATATAAATCAAGTTGTAGCCGAATTTGTAAAAAATGGAACTGATATCCAAATAATCCATGCCGTAGGAATCAATAATCAATTACCTCAGAGCCAGAAGAATTATTTGCCAGTTCCATATTTCCATGACATGGCGGCGATTTATGGCAGCGCCGATCTCTTGGTGACCAGAAGTGGTGCGGTTACATGCTCGGAATTATCAGCTCTGGGTAAGTACGCCATTTTGATCCCTTTGCCACACGGCAATGGAGAACAAGTCGACAATGCGAAATCTCTTGTTAATAAAGGCGCTGGAATCATGGTTGCAAATGCGGAATTCTCAGCCCCTTGGCTTCATCAGAATCTTTCTTCCGCTATCAAGAGCGCAATGTCATTTTCTTCGAGCCCTGATCTCACAAATATTCACGCGGCTACTCGCATCGCTGACCTTGTGTTGGGATTAGTCGCATGACCCGTGATTGGAGCCAAACCCGCGCACATTTCATCGGTATCGGCGGTTCAGGTATGAGCGGAATTGCCAGAATCATGGCGGCTCGCGGCGCCAGCGTCTCGGGCTCAGATATCCATGATTCCTCGAGTTTGAAGGGGCTTCGAAGCCTGGGAATCACTGTGCACGTCGGACATGATGCTGACAATGTGGGCGATGCAAATTTGGTGATCCGATCAAGTGCGATACCTCGTGAGAATCCCGAATTACTTGTAGCTAAATCCCGTGACATTGAGATCGTAGAACGCGCAGAAGCCCTGGCTGCATTAATGATTGGAAAGAGGTCAGTTGCGATTGCAGGCACTCACGGAAAAACCACCACAACATCAATGTTGACCGTCGCTCTGCAACATTGTGGTTTTGATCCGTCCTTTTCTATCGGAGCAACGGTCAGAAATTCTGGGACTAATGCTCACCATGGTTCTGGAGATACTTTTATTGTTGAAGCCGATGAATCTGATGGCTCTTTCACCGCCTATAAACCGCTCGGAGCTATCATCACAAATATTGAACTAGACCATGTAGATAATTTTAAAAATCTAGATGAAATAAACAAGATCTTTCGTGATTTCGTAAAGACGATTCTAGTTGGGGGATTCATTGTTCTGTGCGCTGATGATCCCGGGACTCAGTCACTCATAAACGAAATTCGGACATCAAACAATTCTCAATTGAACATACTCACTTACGGCGAAGATTCTCTGGCCGATGTAAAACTTGATCGCATTGTCGTTGGACCAAAAAACGCGAGTGCGAGAGTAGTAATGAAAGGTCGAGTACTCGGCGAGATGGAACTATCAATCACTGGTCGCCACAACATCCTCAATGCGGCTGGAGCTTTAGCCGCTGCTCACGCTTTAGGTGCCAATCCCTTGGATGTGATGGCTGGATTGAAGTTGTTCACAGGAGCCCGCCGTCGTTTTGAAATCAAAGGCGTCGTTAATGGAATTACTGTGATTGACGACTATGGACACCACCCCACTGAAATTCGCGCGACGCTGGACACTGCTCGGATTTACGCAGGTACCGGACGAGTTTTTGCCGTTTTCCAACCTCATCGATATAGCCGAACTCAAGCCTTTTCTAGTGATTTTGCGAAAGCTCTTTCCGCTGCGGATCACACTTATTTATTGGAAGTGTACGCAGCAAGTGAACAACCAATTGCCGGAGTTACCTCAAGTCTGATTGCGAGCAAGATGGATAAGTCCCAAGTTTCGTATGAGCCATCAATGCCAGTGGTTGTGGACGCGGTCTCACGAATGGCAACCAGCGGAGATCTCATCATCACTTTGGGCGCTGGCGATGTAAGCGCACTTGGACCGTTGATCATTCGCAATCTTGAAACTAGTAGCGCCCAATCCTGATCCTTAATGAAACCTAAATTTCGATTATCGCTACGCTTTCCGCGCCCCACACTTCTTCTTAGCGTTGTGATCCTCGCCGGCGCTGCATACTTGTTGGGATGGAGCAAGATTTTTGTCGTGGAATCAATAGTGATTGAGACAAAGAACAAAGAAGTAGCACAAGAGGTACAAGCGAAACTCTTAGAGAATCCAGCTGTGGTGAAGATTGGTGACCCGCTGGCCCGAGTTGATCGACGTTCGATCGCATCTCGATTACGTGAAATGCTCTGGGTCGAAAACATCAAGCTCAATCGCAAACTTTTATCTGGCGAAGTGAGCATTCAGGTAATCCCGCGAGATCCCATTGGAAGGTTGACTCCAGCCTCCAGCACATCTGTAGACAGTGTTGGTTTTTTGGGAGCTGATCTCGAGGTTTTCTACCTCCCCAGAAACGCTGTAACAAATGCCATCGCAACAGGTGAGACAAATTGGGGGAGGATTCCAGAAATTAGTTTCCAAGGTGAGTATCAGGGCGATCCCCGAGACACGAACCGAGAAATCCGAGATGAAATCAAAGCGCTGATCAACGCTCTCTCTGACAAGGGGTATCGAGCGCTGCAAATCACCGTGAAGAGTCCGACCGAGCTGAGTAGCGCTATCTCGAAAGATGGTAGGAAATTGGATATTTATTGGGGAAGTGTCAACGAACTTTCCCTCAAAATAGAAGTTTTAGAGCGATTATTGGAACTCAAAGAGAATAAACGAGCAAGTTATTTCAATCTCTCCAATCCTGTTTCACCAATTGCAAAGTAATCTGCGAGAAAAAACTTAAGTAAAAACTTTCGTGTCGGTGTTTGCCACAACAAGGCCCCACGCCTACTTTTGCGCGCACAGAAAAGCGAAACTCTAAGTCTAAAGTTGAGAATTAGGGTTCATAGAGAGGCGAAAAAGTGGCGACACCACAGAATTATTTAGCAGTCATCAAAGTTGTAGGAATTGGTGGCGGTGGAGTGAACGCAGTAAATCGAATGATTGATGCTGGTTTAAAAGGTGTCGAGTTCATTGCTATTAACACAGACGCACAAGCGCTTCTCATGAGTGATGCTGATGTGAAACTTGATATCGGTCGCAAACTCACTCGCGGACTTGGTGCAGGAGCTGCTCCAGAAATTGGAAAGCAAGCCGCCATTGATCACACTGAAGAAATCGAAGAAGTACTTCGCGGTTCCGACATGGTTTTCGTTACTGCTGGAGAAGGCGGCGGAACTGGAACTGGAGGCGCTCCTGTAGTTGCAAAGATTGCCAAGGAACTTGGCGCACTGACGGTTGGCGTTGTTACTCGTCCATTTAGTTTTGAAGGAAAGCGTCGAGCTTCACAAGCTGAAGAAGGAATAGAGAATCTTCGAAAAGAAGTAGACACTCTTATCGTTATTCCAAATGATCGTCTACTCTCGATCTCTGATCGATCGATCTCAGCTCCTGAAGCATTTAAAACTGCTGATCAAGTTCTACTCTCCGGAGTTCAGGGCATCACTGATCTCATCACAACTCCGGGCCTCATCAATTTAGATTTCGCAGATGTGAAGAGCGTTATGGATGGTGCCGGTTCAGCTCTGATGGGAATTGGTTCTGCACGCGGCGAAGCTCGCGCAACTCGCGCAGCAGAACTAGCAATCTCATCACCACTTCTCGAAGCATCCATTGATGGTGCTCACGGTGTCTTACTCTCTATCGCAGGCGGCTCTGATTTGGGGCTCTTCGAAATAAGTGAGGCTGCTGAACTCGTAGCTAAATGTGCACATCCAGATGCCAACATCATCTTTGGCACGGTCATTGATGATGCCCTTGGTGACGAAGTTCGTGTAACAGTTATCGCCGCAGGTTTCGACGGGGGAGCCCCGAAGAAGGTTTCTGTTCCGGTGATTTCAAGCGCGGCTCTTAATGGTCAAGCAAATCCGATTCCTGCGAATGACCCAATCGCTGTTGCCATGGATGCGCCTGCGGCCCCAGCTCGTCGTCGTATTACTTTTGAAGAGCTCGTCAAAGAAGACGAGATTGATATTCCAGACTTCATGAAATAACCACTCGCTATGTCGAGGTCGTTATTCACCTCGCGCAATGGCGGTGTGAGCGTTGCGCCGTTTGAAAGTTTGAACCTGGCGCTTCACGTTGGGGACGATCCAGGTTCCGTCACAAAGAATCGAGAGATTTTGGCGTCGAATTTTGGCGCAGCTCCAACAGCTTTTCATTTCATGAATCAAGTACATGGAAATGACATCTCCGTCATCACCGAAAACTCTTCACCTGCGGATGTGCCCACTGCAGATGCTCTTTTTACAACCATTCAAGGCAAATTCCTAGTCACTCTTATTGCGGACTGCATCCCATTATTACTTCGCTCGCAGCTCGCAGTTGCGGCAGTCCATGTAGGACGCCAGAGTTTGGTACGAGGAGTGTTTGAAAAAACTCTTGAAGTTTTTGCTCAACACAGTATTTCCACTAATGACATAACGGCTGAATTAGGACCTTCGATTTGTGGTCGATGCTATGAAGTTGATAGCCAGATGTTCCGCGATGTTACGACTCAGATTCCGGCGACTGCTGACAATACATCTCAAAGCTGTCTCAACATTGAAGCGGGTCTGGTTTCAAAATTAGAGTTGGCGGGCATTTCATGGAAGTCCTCAGGACTCTGCACGCTTCATGACCCAGGTTATTTCTCGTATCGGCGTGATGGAGTGACTGGCCGCCAAGCTGGAGTTATCACTTTATGAGCAAACAACGCGCTCAAGAGATCGCCACAGCTCTAGCTGAAGTGAGCTCGCGCATACCTAGTAATGTCACGTTGATTGTTGTCACGAAGACTTTCCCCGCAAGTGATATTGAAATTCTCTACGAACTTGGAGAACGGCATTTTGGAGAGAACAGAGATTCCGAAGGTGCAGAAAAATCTCAGGTGCTTGCCGATGATTCGATCTGGCATTTCCAAGGCGGAATACAGAGCAATAAATTGCGCTCGATCGTGCAATGGAGTGATTTCATTCATTCACTAGACGATCTCTCTCACGCCGAGAAGATCTCTAATATGTCGCACGAAATGGGAAAGAAACAGAACTGTTTCATCCAGGTGAATCTTGATTCAAATGATGAAAGTCAGACTCATCGCAGCGGTATTTCACCAACTGAACTAAAATCCTTTGCAGAACGATCGGCACAATTACCGGGGCTAACAATTGTGGGAGTGATGGGTGTCGGACCACTTCATCAGGACCCAGCCCCTGCATTTGCGTTGTTACAAAGAGCAAGTCACGAACTTCAAGAGATCATCCCCTCAGCGACCTATATTTCAGCGGGAATGAGTGGGGATTTTGAATTTGCCATGAAATTTGGCGCGACACATGTTCGAATAGGTAGTTCAATACTCGGCTCTCGTTAACCCTCACCCTAAAATTTCACCTATGTCTAGCGCCATTAGAAGAATGACCAACTACCTAGGTCTAACCGAGGATGATGGAACAACTCCAGAATCTGTTGCTGTAAAACCGAAAGTTGCTCCGGTCAAACGTCCAACCCCAACGTTAAGCGTCGCTCCTCAGCTTCCAATCTCAACCGGAACTCAGGAAGCCGCGCCCATCGATCGCATTGTGACGATCACTCCTCGTTTTTATAGCGAAGCTCGAGCGATTGGCGAGTATTACCGCGAAGGTAATCCAGTCATTATGAATCTCAGCGATATGGAAGAGTCAGAACGCAAACGACTCATCGATTTTGCATCTGGTCTTGTCTTCGGACATGCTGGCACAATCGAACGCGTCACCTCAAAAGTTTTCTTACTCTCACCGCCTAATGTGATGGTGAGTTCTGAAGAAAAGACTGCTGCTGCTAATGCCAGTCTCTTCAATCAGAGCTAAAGAACTCTTCTCGTGATTAATCTCAGTGATTGGGTGGTTCTTGCTCTCAATCTATTTCTGATTGCGCTCTTTGCACGGCTCATATTGGATTATGTTCGAATGTTCCGTCCATCATGGCGACCACGCGGCATCATTCTTCCCATCGGTGAGATTATTTACATGATTACTGATAAACCATTGGGCTTTGTTCGACGCTTCATACCGCCACTCCGAATGGGCCCGGTAGCCCTGGATCTCTCATTTATTGCGCTCTTTTTTGGAACTCAGATACTCATCGCATTCCTGAGTTAATTGCGATTCGCTTTTCTTCCCAACCACTTCAACGCTGACGTAGACTGCTGAGTATGGATCGCACGGCTGCGCAGAAACTTGATGCGCAGGACCCACTTCGTCATTTCAAGAGCGCGTTCGTTGTTACCGACCCGGATATGTGTTATCTCGATGGAAACTCACTTGGCCGTTTACCTCATGCCACAGTAAAGGCAATCAATGATTTCCTCACTCACGAATGGGGCCCCGAAGTAGTAACTGGCTGGGGGCATTGGGTCGATGAAGCCCAATCCGCGGGGGACCTCATCGGTCGAAGCGCTCTTGGTGCGGCTGCCGGACAAGTTCTCGCCTGTGACACTACTTCCGTTAATTTTTATCAACTCGCATCAGCAGCAATCAAAGCTCGCCCCAATCGTAAAACCATCATTATTGACGCTGCTAATTTTCCTACTGATCGCTACATCATGCAGGGACTTGCACAACACCATGGTCTCAATCTCATTACGATCAACAATGAAGACCCTTCGATTTCCACTAACGAATTAATCACTCCACAACTTCTAGAGAAATATCTCAATGACGATGTCGCACTAGTCTCACTTGAAGTTGTTCAGTACCGCTCTGGTGCTCGCCAAAATATCAAAGCGATAAACGATCTAGTAAAGAGTCACGGAGCGCTCATGCTCTGGGATGCAGCGCACGCTGTCGGTTCGGTGGCGATGAATTTCGATGCTAATGGCGTTGAACTTGCTGTTGGCTGTACATATAAGTACGGAAACTCTGGACCTGGAGCGCCAGCGTGGCTCTATGTCTCCACATCAATGCAGAAGGAGTTACGAGTTCCCATTCAAGGTTGGTTCGCACAACGCGATCAATTCGCTATGGGACCAACTTTTGAACGCGATGATTCGATTCGCGGTTTTCAAATTGCAAGTCCTTCACTCATGGGTCTTCGCTGTATCAAATCGGCTTTCTCCATGATTGAAGAAGCCGGTATTGAGAACATTGAAAAGAAGGCAGCGCGTGGAACAGAGATGATGATTGAACTTTTTGACGAGTGGCTGGCTCCGCTCGGTTTCACACTTAATACTCCACGAGACTCAAAACAACGTGGCGGTCACATCTCCCTGGTTCATCCCGAAGCAGAAAAAATAGCCATAGCACTTCGCCAATATGCCAACGTGATTCCTGATTACCGAGTTCCTAATTCAATTCGCGTAGCGATCTCTCCATTGGCGACTTCCTACACCGAGGTGTTTGACGGATTCCAACGTCTTCGAGATCTCGTTAGCACTCGCCAATATGAGAAAGTCACAACAGGAGGCTCACGAGTTACATGAGCACTAATCACGAAGCAGCCTTGACTTACAGCTCATATTTGAAGGTGGATGAGCTGCTCAAACTCCAACAGCCACTATCAGAAGGCCCCGAACACGACGAACTTCTCTTCATAGTCATCCATCAAACCTACGAACTCTGGTTCAAAGAGATGATTCATGAATATAAAGCGGCCCAGAAATCTCTAGAAGCCGGGGATACCCATTACTCACTTGCCATCCTTGGTCGCATTCGCACCATCATGAAGATTTGCGTTGCTCAAATCGACATCTTAGAAACCATGACGCCACTGCAATTCAACTCTTTCCGTGATCGACTCGGCGCCTCCAGTGGTTTCCAATCTGCACAATTTCGGGAAGTAGAAGCAATCCTTGGACGTAGAGATAACCGTGCCGCTTCTCACCTCATGCCTGACGATCGTGCCAAAGTCGAGTCGTTAATGAAAGCTCCATCGTTGTGGGATAGCACATTGAAGTATGTTCACTCACGTGGATTTAAAATCCCAGAATCAATACTGAATCGAGATTTCTCAAAACCATATGAAGCTAATTCAGAAGTTCAAAGTGCGCTACTTGATCTTCATCGAAACGATCCAGAGGCAGCGCTCGTTTGTGAAAGGCTCGTTGATATCGACGAAGGTCTACAAGAGTGGCGCTATCGCCACGTAAAGATGGTGGAACGCACAATCGGACACAAGACTGGAACTGGCGGTTCCAGCGGCGCTGAATATCTTGCTTCAACTCTCTTCAAGCCAGTCTTTCCTGACTTATGGGAGATCCGAAGCAAGTTTTAGGCTTGGGATTAAATGCGGACTACCAGTTAGCCGATTTTCGAAATCTCAATAGTTTCGTAGTCACCGGTGCCTACGAATTTGATGCGGATTCCTTCAACTTCAAAATAGTCACCCAATACTGCTGTCGCACTGTAAATATCTTCTCCGAAAGCAGCAGGATAATAGGGGTACTGAGTCGATTTGCCACCCACAACTCTTGCCCACTCCGCCCAGGCGTTATATTGATTTGTTAAAGCAGTGCCGTCTGGGTTGACTGGAGGCGCTGCAACTTTATCAAGATCTACAACATATGCCATAACTGAATAGAACCCAGGCGGGAAAGATCGATCACCAGTCTTGAATGAGCTCCACTTATCAATTCCATGAGATTCAACAACAACAACCTTTGTCGGTGAAATCTTAATCACTGCCATTTTGGTCTGCTTATCTTCACGCTCCATTGGCGAGAGTGACAGAGTAGTTGTTTTTAAAGTATTAATGTCATCACAATAAATCTGGTCGCCAGGTAGCCAATCTAATAGGAACTGCTCCCATGGATTCATGGCATAACTAATACCCGTGTTGTTAGTCATTATTCCAAAAGGCCAGCCATTTCCAGGTGCGTGACCGACAATGTTGAAATCGTGGATATTTTCATGGATGTAGTAAACCCATTTAAGATTCTCTCCAGCTTCTAGATTTTTTCCCCAACTGAAGAAATTTAAATTCTTTTCACCCTCTTTGAGCGTAAATTTATGATTCCTGACGATTAAATCACCATGTGTATATTCGCCATCTGGATAGAATGTAAAAACCGTAGAAAATTTACGAAGGTCAATCTCTTTAGTAATCTCATCAATAAAAGCTTGCGCCTGGCGTCCATTAATTCCGTTAGCGTCTACTTCGAGAGAGCTGGTTGTTTTACCGTCGGTTGGATAACCAGACCTTGGCTTGGACATTCGAAACCATTTATCAATCGTTGTGACATTGAACTTCGCTTGGCCATTTGAAAAATAGTTATACCATTCAATCAACCATTTTGAATCGTACTGTAGCTGCGGAATGGGACTCACATTGCCCGTAAAGTCTGGAAAATCAATCGGGATAATCAGGATTTCATTCGTTCCTTTTGGATTCATGCCATTCTTCGTTGTATTGGCCATAGGAAATCCAATTTGTCCACCACCAGCATCTCGTCCTGTGCGAACAACTTTTGCATCACTCATCTGAATCTTACAAACATCAAGAGAAACTGGACTCTTTGCATTTTTAAAAGATTTCTTTACATTATTAATTTTGATCCATTGAAGTTTCTTCCCTGAAATCCATCTACATTCAAGAATTCCTCCGGCAACGTTGTATGAGTCTCCTGAAGTTGTACAAGTAGCATTTTCTATAGGTGTCACTGGGTAATTGTTTGATTGCGAATTCGAAAGTTTCGGTATGTCAAAAAAGCGCCAATAAATTTGTTTTGAGATCGCTTCTGCATTTGGACCACCCATCCATAAACATTTCATGTAACCGCCATTGCCAAATACTTTAGTTCCAATCTTTTCGCATGGCGTATTTTCTTTTGGAAGCGCAATCTGAGAAGTCGGGCTCGGAGACGGTGAGGGAATTGGCTTGGAGGTTGGAGAGGGAGAATTAGTTAGAGTTGGTGAAGGCGTGGCAGCAGGTGCCGCTATCTTGATTGCTACCCCCTTGCTCCAGACCAACTTCTTGCCATTCTTGATGCAGGTGTATTTTTTTCCTTGATAAGTCTTCGAAATTCCTAGATTGGAACATACTGATCCTGTCTTGGGAGGGGAAGCGGAATAGGCAGGTGTTAGAGAAATGGTTAACGATAGTGAAAGACCCATCAACATTTTTCTCATATGCAAAAGAGTAGAACAGTATCTTGTTTGAGGAAAGGGTCCTATTGCAATTTTTTCAAAAATTGACCGATCAATCTATTTTAGGAATTCGGTTCAATCTTCCTCGCACATATGTTGTCAGATTGTAGAAATGTAGTTAGAACCCTTAGCGCTCTATCTTTTGGAGATGAACGGCAAGCCCAAGCTCTTCATCTGAGACTTTCAAAGCGGTATCTCGTTCAAATGAGAGCGCAAGAACTTCTTCGCTGATCCACGCTTTTCCGTTCTCGATCGCGGCACTCGACTCTTCGTCAGAATTCCATTTAACATGAATTCGATCGCTAACATCGAAGCCGGCTGCTTTACGGGCATCTTGGATGGCGCGGATTGCCTCACGAACAATGCCTTGAGCAATGAGTTCTGGAGTCATCGCCAGATCGAGTGCAACGCTCTCGCCAGAATGGGTTGCGACTGCCCATCCACTTCTCGGTGTCTCAGTAATGACAAGGTCCTCTTCATTCAATGAAGCTCTTTTGCCATCGCCATATGAGATTTTGGTAGCTCCGGTTTTTCGAATAGTCGCAACAAGTTCTTCTGGATTAATACTTGAGAGAGATTTAGCGATGGCTTGTACATCTCCGCCATATTTGGCGCCCAAGCTGCGGAAGTTTGCTTTGATTGAGATATCGACGAGTCCACTTCCCGCCGAGGCCAAATCAGCAAGGCTTTCAACGTTGAGTTCATCAGAAATCTGATTGCGAAGTTCTTCACTGAGATTCTTCCAACCTGACGCTGCAATAAGTGCGCGAGAGAGGGGTTGGCGAATTTTGACTTGAGATTGTGCACGCGCAGCACGACCAAGTTCTACCAGGCGACGAGTGAGCGCAACATCTTTTGAAAGTTGAGCATTGATCATCGATGAGTCGACTACTGGGAAATCGGCGAGATGCACCGATGCTGGAGCATCGGCTTCGACGACACGGACCATCTTTTGCCAGACGTGCTCGGTGATAAATGGAACCATCGGGGCCATCAAAAGCGTGACTGTTTTCAAGCAATGGTGAAGTGTGGTGAGAGCAGCTGCATCGCCATCCCAGAATCTGCGACGTGATCTGCGGACATACCAATTTGAAAGATCATCGACAAAGGTTGCGAGAGCTGTGCCTGCGCCTTGAGAATCGAAATTACTTAAATCTTTATCAACGGTAGCGATGAGTTGGTTGAGTTCACTCAAGATCCATTGGTCCATGGTCGCGAGATTGGTTTGCGGCGTAAGCGGTTGTGGTGAATAACCAGCTGCAGATGCATAAAGAGTATGAAACGAAACAGTGTTCCAATAAGTAAGGAGCGTCTTTCTTACAACTTCTGAGATTGCATCGTGACCAACTCGGCGAGCGCTCCAAGGTGAACCAGCAGCCAACATGTACCAACGCACGGCATCTGCGCCATGTTGATCCATAAGAGCCATCGGTTCGAGAACGTTGCCAAGATGCTTGCTCATCTTGCGGCCATCTTTATCCAAGATGTGGCCAAGACAGAGCACGGTTTTGTAAGACGATTTATCAAAGACCAGAGTTCCAATTGCCATCAGCGTGTAGAACCAACCGCGGGTCTGGTCGATTGCTTCGCAGATGAAATCAGCGGGGTAGGCCTCATTAAATTTTTCGACAGATCCAGGTTTGTGAGGGTAGCCCCATTGTGCGAACGGCATGGCTCCCGAGTCGTACCAGCAATCAATAACTTCGGGGGTGCGAGTCATCTGGTTTGAACATTGTTTACAGGCAAAAGTAATCTCATCAACAAAGGGACGATGTAATTCGAGATTAGTGAGATCTTTACCAACTCGATCTTGTAATTCTTTCCGTGACCCAAATGATTCTTCATGCCCATCATCGCAGCGCCAAATTGGCAGCGGAGTGCCCCAAAAACGATTGCGAGATAGCGCCCAATCGATATTGTTATTGAGCCAGTCACCGTAGCGCCCAGTTTTGATGGTTTCTGGATGCCAATCTGTTTTCGCATTCTCGCGAAGCAATTCATTCTTTATTTTTGTGGTGCGGATGTACCACGATGGTTGCGCGTAATAGATCAAAGGCGTGTGACATCTCCAGCAGTGTGGATAGGAGTGTTCATATTGTTGATGACGAAAGAGTCGACCGGAGTTTTTCAATTCTTTAACAAGTGGTTTATCTGCTTCTTTGAAGAACAATCCTCCAACCAATGGCGTGGATTCAATGAAATGGCCATTGGGCAAGATTGGGTTAACAACAGGAAGGTTATATTGACGGCAACTTTGTAAGTCATCTGCACCAAAGGCAGGGGATTGGTGAACCAAGCCGGTGCCATCTTCAGTGGTGACGTAGTCCGCCAATATGACAAAGTGAGAATCAGGAATCTCAACATAATCAAAGGGGCGCGAATAAGAGGTGCGCTCGAGATCGCGACCTTTCATCGTGGCGAGCACTTCATATCCGTCGCCAACGACCGATAGAAGTGGTTCAGCAACTACGAGGACTTCACTTGGAGCATCGTCAGTTTGAGCCGTCTTAATTGCGACGTAATCGACATCGGGGTGAACTGCGATTGCTGTGTTGGAGACTAGCGTCCATGGAGTCGTGGTCCACACTAGAAAAGAAGCGCTGAGATCCTTTAATTTTCCAGATGTAACGGGGAATCGAACGTAAACGGAAGGATCTTTAACAGTTTCATATCCTTGAGCTAACTCATGATCAGAAAGTCCAGTGCCACAACGTGGGCAATACGGCGCAACTCGATGATCCTGGACTAGCAAACCTTTTTTGTGGATTTGATCGAGAGACCACCACACGCTTTCAATATATTCATCAGACATCGTCCAATACGCTTCATCAAAATCAACCCAGAAGCCCATGCGCTCTGTCATGGCGGTGAATGCATCAACGTGTCGTTGAACAGATTCTCGACACTTATCGTTAAATGCAGCGATGCCGTATTTTTCAATATCGCCTTTGCCTGAAAAACCAAGCTCTTTCTCTACTGCAATTTCTACGGGTAAGCCATGACAGTCCCATCCAGCTTTGCGGATGACGTGCTTACCTTTCATTGTGTGAAAACGAGGAAATACATCCTTGAATACTCGAGCTTCAATGTGATGAGTGCCCGGCATTCCATTTGCAGTGGGTGGACCTTCATAGAATGTCCATGATTCTCCGCCGGCGCGAATCCGTACACTTGAATGGAAAATATCTTGAGTTTCCCAAAAAGAGAGAATCTCGCGTTCGACTGCAGGTAAATCAATTGCAGGTGCGAGCGCAACATATGGCGACTTTTCGGCCATAAAAAAATCCCTCCCATAATGTGAACTTATGGAGGGGCGATCGTGATTGACCGCGGTACCACCCGCCTTGCAGCCGGAGCTGCCACTTAACAATCTTGCCGCTGGTTCTAGGTGAGTCGCTGCTCACTTCTTCCAACTCGCTCATGGGTGATGGCCCAGTCAATGCGAATATTTATGCAAGGCGTGAATTCTAACGCATCGCGGGGCGAGTGGCGTTTAGCGGCTTCAACCCTTAGCCTTCGCCGTTGTGGCATTGAAAAAGAAACTCTCATCCGCAGTCGCAAAATTGAAGAAGAAGCCGGCCGCAAAGAGACCGATCGCTAAAAGCGCTACCGCTAAGAAAGCGACAGCTAAAAAAGCTCCCGCAAAGAAAACACCAGCCAAGAAGATTGCCGCAAAGAAACCACTCCCAAAGAAAGCCGAACCCAAAAAGCCGGTTGCTAAAAAGGCGCCAGTTCGCCCGACTCTTGCCAAAAAGCCACTTCCAAAAAAGCCTGCCGCGCAAATAATTAAAGGTGCCCATAAGACAGCTCTCACAAGCAGCACCGC